>VTLG01007905.1_pt1 | contig 22930 bp, 21 predicted proteins | sample 4694571 | NCBI WGS metagenome assembly VTLG01 (sample SAMN12604809, study PRJNA352737) | marine metagenome | biome: ENVO:00000447; feature: ENVO:00000209|ENVO:00000569|ENVO:01000036; material: ENVO:00002151; isolation source: viral sequences binned using virsorter ...
CAGGAACAGTAGGAGGTCAAACATATACATGGAAAGGAGCAGATATGACAACAAAACCAGATTGGACTCTTACAAATCCAACATCAGGAGATGCCTTTCAATTTACAGAAACATATTCAGCCCCCGGCCTTCAAAACGTCACAACCATAAATCGCACCATCGAAACGGAATCCGTAGTTACTACTACCTCTGTCTTTCAATAGCTTTTTTACCAGCAAGTGCTTTAGCTAATGCTGTTAGTCAAAGCAATAGTGGATCTGTAACTAACCAAAACTGGAATGTAAATAACGGAAGCTTTCACACTAATCAATTTGGTGGAGGTGTTGTATGTCAAGGAGCAATGATGACCATAACTCCGTTTACTACATTTAATTCAAATTATCGCAAGCCATATCGAGATTACTATTACACTCCTGTTTATGATGAAACAGATATTGTTGGTGACTTTGATGATGATGGTAATCCTATAGGAGATGGTACACCTGATAACCCGGGGGATATTCTTTTCTATCAACAAAACTACTCTGGTACAAATAAAGATAGTTTTGCACTTGGAACAGGAATTACATTAAATTTTAGTATTCCATTAGATCGTCAATACACAAGAAAATGCAAAGAAGCAGCGCAAGTGCAGAATGATATAAACAAACAAAAACTTAAAAATTTAGAGCTTGATTGGCATATGGCACGTTTGCGTCATTGCGGAGAGAAAGCAATTTCAGGTATAAGATTTAAAAAAGATAGTCCATATTACGATTTATGCTCTGATATTGAGATAGTCCCTAAAGCTAATCAAGTTTTACCACATAATCATAAAATTGACTTAAAACCACAAAAATAGCCCCTTCAGAATCGCTTGTAAGGGGCTTGTAAAAAAGTCTGCTTATGTTTATACCTTCGATTTTGGCTCTTTTTTCTTTTTTGTCAATTTTGTCATTACTTGCTTAACAAGAGGTTTAACTAGCTGTAAAACAAGCGGTGCAGAAGCACCAACCAAAGCAAGACTAAAAACACCAACAAATTGATTAGCAGAAGGGATGTATTGATCTTTGAAGGGTACGTCTTCATAGATAGTTATGCACTCTGTCCCATCTAAACGATGTCCTACCACTATTTCCAACTTCTTTGCATTTCTGTAATCGCCCTTGCGCTGGTCTTTTGAGCTTGGACACTCTGGAATTACTATCTTTGCTTTTTCTTTTGGTAGTTCTGGTCTAGTTGTTGGTGATTTTATTGTTTCGTCTGCTTCTTTTCTTTTTTCTTGCTCTTTTGACTCTATAATTTCAATTCTTCTTCTGTCATATAACATTGGTTGGAACGTAGGCATTGATCCATAAGGGCAAGAAATCATTGTTCCTGTAGGATCATCATTATATAAAGCAGTATTTTTTGGGGAGGCATCTCTGTGATACCTTACACAACCCGGTAATTTTATAGATGGAGGAGGTACATTTAAAACTTGATAAGGAGTATGTAGTGGTAAATCTATTTTTATTTCTGGTATAGAAATCTCAGGAATTTCCATCTTCTATATCTCCTATAGAAATAGACCAACCATCTTCTCCAAATTTACCTTTTTCTATAATCTTGGGTTTCTTTACTTTTTTATCTAATTCTTCGTGATATTTTTTTATGTCGTTATCTAGTTCTAAATTAAATTTTTGCATACGCAACCAATAAATAAACTTATCTATATAGTATTTAACTAATTTCTTTAAAAATCCAAAGATCATTCATTTTTTAAATGGTATTGGTAATGATTTACCTGTTGTACTTGGTAAAGCATTATCAAGAACATCAGGCATAAGTCCTTGTACGTTTTCAAGTACTTGATTCATCATCTTTGCTTTAAACTGCTCGCTGGTTACATACTTATATGTAAAGAAACCACCTCCTAATATTCCTAATACTAAAACAGTAGATAATATAGAAAGATAGTTACAAATTTTTTGAAACATGATTAAACAGGCATTAATTAAGGCAAGCGTACCAATAACATTTATGGTGCTTTTTTTAATTATAGGATTAGCTCCTCTTTATGTCATGTATGGAGTTATTGATAGAAATATCCCTATAAAAACTAAATAATTTTTATATTAAATGAGATAGATATACGATCTTCATCAGTTACATTCATCTCTACACGATGACTCAAATGTGCAGGGAAAATACATAAAGTTCCATCATTGTATTTTGGTACATAGTCCGACATTGTATTTTGATTTTCTGTATGCTCCCATTTTGTAGCAGCATTTAAACTAGCAGTTTGTAATCCAGTTTCATTGTTTTCAAAAACAAACACTCCTGTTTCTTTGGTTTGTTTAATCCATAAGACACCGCTTAATTCTACTCCAGCGTGTTTATGAGAAGTGTTATAACAATATTGACCATTCACATTAACCCACATTTGAACAATTTTAATAGGTCGAATAATCTGAAATTCTTTAACCAACTCATTTATAGCTGACAAAATTTTATTTTTAAAAGGAAAAAAACTATTTTCCAAAAAAATTTCTTTTGATTCACTTTGATAACCACCACGATTTGAAATCATTGTTCCATAGTCAACTTTTTGGTAGTTATATACCCAACTAATAAGATCTTGTTTGTATGAAGAAAAATCTTTAATATTAGCAAGTGCTATTTGTGCTGGAAATAAGTATTTTGAATGTGATTGAATTAAATGTTCAGTCATTTTCTTTGCCCCAAATTTGTATTGTATATCTAAATTTATTTGGATAATGATTTATTGATGTAACAAGATGTTGTTGATTTTGATTATTTATTATCATTGTATTTTGTTTTGGAACAAGTCCTTTATATATGTCTGAATCATTGTCTTTCCATAAAAAAATACCACCGTTACTTGCATCCCAAGTCTCGTTTAAATATATAGTTGCACCAACATCATGCAAATGATCGTTATGAAGATTTATACCACTATTAACTTGCCAAATACAATATTGTAGAGAAAGTTTCATAGTCTCTACAAAATAATCTTGTATTTCATTTATAATATTATTTGCTGTTTGATTTGGTATATCACATTGAAGACAAGAACCATTCATACCTCTTGTAAGATTAGGCTGCCATTTTTGTATATTAGTAACCCAAACTTTTTCTTTTTGTAAAGTTAGTATTTCTTGTGTAGTTTTATTTAGAAGTTTTTTTGATAGTGAATTATTTACTATCTGCATTAAGAATCTTTAGGGAAATTGTCTTTTACTTTTTTTACATCTAAATACCAAGTACCAGTTTTAGCTGCATCTCCAAGTTTACCAGAATTAATATCATGCCAAAGCATATCTAATTGTTCTTGTATAGGTGCGTAAGATGGTTTCTCAGGATTAGTGCTAGTAGTTCTCTCAATTCTGTATAAATTTAAAGCGGTATCTGCATTTAATTTAGTAATTGATGCTTTTACTTTTTCATCATCTAGCTCTATTTCATTCATATCCTTATCAAAAGCACCTTTTTCATCATCAATATAAACAGCTTCTGGATACGCATCTGCAACTGCAAGAAAATTGTAAGGTGGTTGATAAACACTCATTGCATAAAACCCCAAGTAGAAACTAAATATTTAACTCCTCCTATTGGAGGATTACCTCTGTGCGTATGTGTATAAGCAGCAGGGTATATTAATACTTTACCAACTTCTGGCAAAATTTTCTTTTTATAATACTTAAATTCTGTTTCACCATTAATAAAATTATTATTCAGATAAATTTGTATAACAAGAGTTCTATAAATATTATGTGCATTACTTTGTTCACAATGCCAATCAAAAAAACCACCATGTTCTGGAATTTTTTTAAATTTTAAACAATTTATTAAAAATTTATTATTTTTTAAAACACTATATTCCTCTACATAATGATTTACACAATTTTGTATTTTAGGATAAATATTATTTAAAGAAAAACTATTTATTGGATGTGTATAATTATCTGCTGTATTAAAAGTATGATGAATAACATTCATATCAGTATTTTTATTTTCATCAATTAATAAAGAATTTTTTTCTAAATTTAAAATGTAATTAATTATTTCTTGACATTGTTTTTCAGAAAAAACATCAAAATATTCAATTATAAAATCTTCTTTCTTATGTTTTAAATTATAGGTTTTAGTTTTATTAATTTCATAAATATTTATCAAGCTCTAATCTCCATCGCAGTTATATTAGAAGGACACTGGGCTGAACCATCGAAAGATCTTCCGTGAAATAACCAATGTTGATAGTTTGAACCTGATGGTCTTCTTATGACAACTTTATAACTTTGATTTGCAGTGCTATTTGGATTATGAACAACACTATTGCTTAAACAAAGCAAATCATCATCATTAGTACAACGGCCTTGTCCAGTTACACGGTTAAAACTATTATTACCCAACATATTTAAGTTTGTAGGATCACTAGGAATAATATCAGTAGTATTGTCTGCTTGTGTACCATTAAATATATCAGCACCATTACACTGCAATTTACACTCAACTATCAATCCACCATTGTTAACTGAAGTAGAACAATATACATGAAAACGAACTAATATAGAACTATTAGATGCAGTAGGAGTAATATTACAATTCAATCCAGTATCAATCCAACTGTTGTAGTATCTAAAAACCCAAGCCCCTGTTTTTGAAGAGCTTTGTACTTGAGCAATTTTAGAAGCTGCTGGTGCTGATGATAAAGTACCACCGCCCCCAGAAAAAATTATTGGCATTATTCTGTTGGGTCAGGTGTGACGGTTACTTCTGGTTTTGCAACAGTAGATGTAGGTTCTACATCAGTTTCTAATACCTTTTCATTGTGGGTATCTATCTGTGCTTGTATTCTGTTTTGTATTTTTGTAACTTTATAATCCATAAAAGTATCTTTTACCCAACCAACAATAGTGTCTTCGCCTGTAGAAGTAAATGCTTTATCACTTCCTATTATTGTTGAATATGCTTTAAAGTCTGAGCCAACAGCAGCTTTGTTTCCTGTAAAAATACAGCTTTGTGTTTCCATTTTTGTTACTGAGCCTTCAGTGCCAAAAACTTCTACAATCACTTCCTTTATAAACTCATCATCATTAGGATCAGATTTTACAGATTTTACTCTCCAAGAAAAAGTTGTTGCCATGATTTTAAACTTTTATCTAAGTATAACAAACAAAGATAAATCAAACAAAGCGTTATTAACGAATAAAGTATTCTTCAACAGTATCGCTAACATCTCTCATTTTAATCCACCGATCATTTACAATTTGTCCTTTTAATGTTTTTACCTGTCCAACTAAACCAATAATTACCCACTCGTCACGATCATGTCTTGGAACATATGCTTTAGATGAATCAAAATCAGGATTCATACGATAATGCGTATATTTATTACCTTTACTATCATGCGTTGATATTTTAGCATCACTTGGAACAGTTACGTCTGAAGGTATTGCATGAGATTCATAGCTATGCAATTCACCATCTGCATCAGTCCATTCAATAACATTATGGTCATCTAAAATAAAACAATCAAAATCATCTGTTAAATATTTACCATGCCATTTATTCCAAGCTGTATTACCAATAGTCATAGAAGCTTGACCAGCAGCTTTTGGTCTTACAACACCTATAATATTTTCTACAGCATCACTAGATGTAGCTGCTCTTACCTTGTTATTTTCTAATACAACTGTTGTTCCAACAGGTATAGCTGATCCTGTAGATGATTCAAAAAATTCTGCGTAGTCAGCACCGTTGTTATTCCATGTACCATCTGCATAAGCGTTACCATCACCTCTTAAAGTAAATTCACGATCAGCACTTGAAGCATGACCTGAGTCAAAAGCACAAAAGTTATTAGCTGATGTTGCACTTCTAGAACCATGAAACTTTAATCCATCACCAACGTAGTTAGTATTAGTAGCGTTTAACCATAGTACTAAGTCGTTATGACTTGATTGGTTAATTCTGCTTCTCTTATATAGTATTGTTCCATTTGTATCTATGTTCATTATCTCTTGGTTATTAGCCCAAAGTTCTAATTGACCATCACCATTTTGTGCAACACCTGTATCACTATCTCCTAAAGCTAAGAAGGCATTTCTTGAAGCTGGAGTACCAGTTACACTTCCTGTATTTAATGCCATTCGTGTTCCTAAGTTGATTGGAAGTCTTGCATTTGATAATGTGCCAGCATTAATATTGCCAGCGTTTAAATAATGTGAACCATGCTGACCATCTAATAAATCACTATCGAGTCCGCTACCAGCACCGTCATTAGCTTCATTCCAAAGCTTATGCCAGCCATAAGTTGTTGTATTCCATCTACCTTGTATATAAGCAAGTGAAGTTTGTCCAGCACCCATTGTAATACGCATACCATACCTAGCTGACCCATTGGTATAGTGCATTGCTTGAAAACCTTGCCAATGTGATGTACCACTAGGCTGACCACTTGGATTGCTCCATGTGTCAAAGAAACAAGAACCAAAATCCCAAATTGTTGTATCAAAGTTTTGATTACCCCAACCCTGAGAACCAATCCAATAGTTTTGATCTGAAGTTTGATCTTCTCTTCCAGAAAAAGCACTTGATCTAGCAGAAACATTCATTACAGAACGCATACTGCGTAAATCTATAAATCTTATGTAATCATCTTGCGAAGCATAAAACTTACAGTCAGAACCAGTACCAGTATCATCGGCTGTTGTGTTGAAATAATTAGCAAATATATAACCAGCAGCATTTCTAGAAACAATAGTAGAATTACTAGCACTTTCACTCCAAGTCCTACCATCTAAGTTATCAGCATCTAGGCCAGATCCAGAGCCGTCATTACCAGCATGCCAAACTCTGTTTGATACATTGCCCATTGACCAACCACCAACCGCAAAATCATTAAATCCACCATCTAATCCAAAGTAAGCAGCAAAGTCTCCAGCAACATGAAATGCCATGAAAGCATCTGCTTGTGCAGTGCCTTGGTAAACTTCTAATGATGCTTGATGTCCTGATGATGTAACTATAGTTGAACTAGAAGGCCATGTAGTTTTATTTTGGTAACTTGTTACGTTGTTATCAGCGTCTAATCTTAAAAAACTACTACTATCAATAGAATCTAAAGTTGTTGCATTTATACCAAGAGCATTAATATTAGCTGCTGTTATTCCTAATTGACTAAATGTTGGATTGTTTCCTTCGTGATAAATTGCATATTTATTTGCACCTAATGACCACCCACCTACGGCTAACTTATTGGTATCAGCGTCTAATCCAAAATAAAAAGCAAAATCTGAACCAGTATGAAATGCCATAAACGCATCATTTCCAGAACCTTCATTAAAGACTTCAAAAGCACCTTGATTTCCAGAAGATGTTGCTATTGTGTCGTAGTTATAAGTGGCATTAGCTTTAAACTCTATTCTTTGTGGTGCTTGAGCATCATTAACATCTGACCTTAAGAAACTGCCAGAACTAATCCCATCTAAAGTATCCGCATCTAGTCCACTACCAGCCCCATCATTTCCAGCATGAAATATCTTGTTACCGCCAATTTGAACATTAGTGGCATTATTAGCAGTTTGGAAATTTATAACTCTTGTGCTTGGTGTAACATCTAGCCAAGTAGCCATGCTGTTCGCACTAGAGCCGTTTTGAATACCAAAATATAATTTATTTCCATTATGTGCCATTGCTGCTGCGTCACCTGTGCCACCACCATGAACGAAAACACCTGTTGCACCCCATCCACCGCCATCTATTATACCTCCAAAACCACCACTACTTGCACCAAAACTGTCTGGATCCAAAGAACTTCTACCAAATGTCATAGAACCTGATGTTTGTGCATCAGTTGTGTCTGACCTTAAGAATGGCAAATCTACTGCTTGATAACCGTCTAAAGTATCCGCATCAAGGCCACTTCCAGCCCCATCATTTCCAGAGTTCCAAACTGTACTTCCATTAATTCTAACGTCACTAGCACCATGCACACTTAACTCACCAGTTGTTGCTCCTCCTCCATATATTCTTGTTACACCATTATTACTATTTGAATAACCAATATATAAACCATCATTTTTAGAATTTGAAGCATTATTTCTTATAACTCTCATTGATGGATAACCATCATTAGTTGCAAAATCTACTGGCATATTCCCAGCAGTACCACTCCATGTAAGTGTGTTATTAAAACTATCAGCAGCATCAGACCTTAAGAACTGTGTGCTGTCTAAGTTGTCTAAAGTGTTTGCGTTATTAACAGTAAGTCCTGTTAGGTTTGAGCCATCTATTGCTGGTAATGTTCCTGTTAAATTTGCAGCGTTTGTATAATAAGAGCCATGTTGACCATCTAAAGTATCTGCGTCTATGCCATTACCAGAACCTTCATCAGCAGTAGTTAATACTCTATTTCCATCTACTAGAAAAACTCCACTTCCAGCAACACGATCAAAATGTAAGTCCTCACCTGTACTTTGCTGTTTTAATTGCCATTTTAATGAACCATTATATTTAAAACCCATTAAAGTTCTACTGCCATCAGATTCAAAATTAAAGTCATTACCATTTGCATTAAAAGTTGTTGTAACATTAGACCTTAAAAAACTACTTGCTTGTAAACCATCAACAGTGTCAGCATCTAGACCACCGCCAGATCCCATATTAGTTGCGTTCCAAATCGTATAATCATTTCCTCCTACACTCCATTTCAAGCCATTAGAACCATTACCTAATTTTAAACTTTCCCCTGCTTCATCATTAGATAATTCTAAATATCCGTCATTATTCCATTGTATATATGCTTTATCAGTTGTACCTTCTTTAAATCTTATATAAGGTGCGTTTGACCCCTGCAATACAATTTTTCCATTATCTGAACCATTAATAAATAATGGATATTGGTTGTTATTAGTAAGAGTTAATCTACCACTCGTTGTATCATCTGCATCTGATCTTAAGAAACTACTACCTTGAACACCATCTAACGTGTCAGCATCAAGTCCACTTCCAGCACCATCAAGCCCAGCATCCCAGACTTGATTTCCACCTCTTTGTAATGCTCCACCGTTTGATTGTAAATTTAAAGCAAAACTAGCAAAGTCAGCAGCTCTAGCTGCTTGCATAGCAACTTTGTAACCACCACCAGCACCTAAAGATGCGACATATAAATAAACATCACTTCCTCCAATTCTGCAATGTGCATCTGCATCGCTATCTAAAGCTGAAGGTCTACTTAAACTATTACCTATAACTGTCTTTCCTTTAATTTGTGTAGTTCCAGTACCATTAACAGTTAAATTGCCTGTAGTAGTTACATTTCCGACAAGTGCATGAGTTATTGTGCTAGTGCTTTGATCTCGTGTAATTCTTCCAACTTCAACGCCATCAATTCTGTGCCTTAATGTGCTGGCATGACCATTGTTTCCTTCGTCAACAGCAATAATTAAATTATCTCCGTTATCATCTATTGATATAAAATTATCTCTATTATAACCATCTCGTAATTGTATTTTTGGAACACCTCCTTGTGTTGTTGAAGTGATTGAAAAGGTTGGATTTCCACTTTTTGTAATCGCTGTATCTCCAGTTAACGTACCACCAGCAAGAGGTAGTTTGGTTGCTATTGAGTTGGTGACAGTTGTTGAAAAGTTAGCATCATCTCCAAGTGCTGCTGCAAGTTCGTTTAATGTATTTAATGTACTAGGGCTAGAGTCAACTAAGTTTGATATTGCTGTATCTGTATAAGCTGTTGTTGCAACTTTGGTAGAATTATCCCCTGCTGATTGGGTTGTTGCTGTAACTCCGTTAATTAAATTACCATTTGCACTTGATAATAAAGTGTCTAATCTTGTTCTAGTCGCTGCAACATTTACTCCATCAACATCTCCAGAAACGACTATATTCCCTGTAATTGTTATACCGCTTGAGTTTGTCTTAAGTTTTTCTTGCCCTGCGTATCTAAGCTGAACTTCACCATTATGTTTAAATCTTAAGTCCGTGCCACCTGACCCTACATAGGTCATAACATAATCAGCATTTGCATTACCACCTTCAAAATATTGCACAAAGGATTCATTACTATTAGTAACCTTTAAACCAGTACTACCAGTACCAGTTGTACTTTCAGAAACTATTTGACCTGTTACGTTAATACCAGCACCAACATCTAAATTAGATGAAAAAGATGCAGCACCACTAAAGGTATGAATCATTCCTGATGACGCTATTACATATCTATCTTGAGGATTATCTATATCTCTTATTTTAAAATTTCCATTTTCATTTCTTATCTCAAAATCATTTTCATTGTTTTCATCATTTAATAATATTGTTGGTAAAGCACCTGATATTTGAAGTTGACCAGTTGTTTGTATATTTTGCCCACCAAAATTAGGAGAAATCTTAAACCCAGATATTGCTGCATTTGCGTTTATATCAGTATTTACAATAGTTCCATCAAGGATTTGCGTTGATGTAATACTTCCTGACTCAACTAAATTAACCTGTAAAACATTACCAGCATCATTTTTTGTAAATAATTTAGGATTGCCATCTGTTCTTAGTGCTACCTCTCCTACTACTAAATCACTCGCAGATGGATTATTACCAGAACCGCTTTTTAACTTAATTGTGTTTGCCATTTGACAGCCTCCTTAACGGTTTATAGAAATTTAAAATGAACCCCCATTAATATCAAAACCACTAACCGATTCATTTTCTAAGAATGTTACTAAATCAGAAAAAGCAACTTGTTTCATAACCCCTGCATCATTAACAACCATACGATCTGTTGCTGTTAGAGTTGTTGCTGTTACAGACGAATCACCATCCACTATACTCAACTCGGCAGTAGTAGATGTACAACCATCGAGTTTATTTAGTTCAGCAGTTGTTGTGGTCAAACCATCTAAGATTTGCACCTCTGTTGATGTCAAATCAGCCAAGCTATCTGCTGTTGCTTGAGCCATCGTACTAAGCTCTGTCAGCTTATCTGTGTGAGGCTCAACATCCGTTCCAATCGCAACACCAAGATTTGTCCTTGCTGCTGATGCTGTCGATGCGCCAGTACCACCATGAGCTACTGCTATATCAGTTGCGTTCCAAACACCAGTTCCAATAGTACCAACAGATGTTAAATAAGAAGTAAGTACGCTAGATCCTAAAGTTGTTTTACTAAGTACCCCTATACCATCAATTCTATATATTTTATTAGCTGCAAGTTCTATATGTTCTGAAGATGTCCAACTATCAGTTGCATCAATCCAGTTAAATGTTTTATCAGTAGAACCTTTTAAGGTAATACCACCACCAGAAGCAGCCGAATCACTTGGTGATGCAGTTGAACCGAGTTCTAAATTTTTGTCATCCAAGGAAACTGTTGTGCTGTTCACAGTGGTCGTAGTACCGTTTACTGTTAAATTTCCTGATACGACTAAATTTTGAGTACAAGTAAACCCAGATACTGTCGCTGATGATATATCAAATCCACCTGTAAATGTTTTATTGCCTGAGATAGTTTGTGCGCCTGTTTTATTAACAAAAGCACCATCTCCACCAATAGCCAAAATTGATGATGCAGCACCTCCAGCACCCCCTGTACCCTCTCCGTAATACAACGTATTATCAACTTCGTTAAACGCTAATTCTGCATTTTCTAAAGTACTAGGTGCGCCAGCACTACCGCTAGTTCTTCTTTTTATTCGTACTGTGTTTGGCATGGCTTACTCTGGGTAAAAAGCTGTTGTAGCAATAGATTTCAAAAATTTCCTCCATCGGTTAATTCCGTTGGAGTAACTGTTGAATCTGCAATGTAACTTTGAGCAGAACTACTGAAACGTATGATACTGCCATCAACTCTATTGCTTTCATCCAATATTATACCCTTTGCACCTTGTGCGCCTGCTGTTACTACTGAAACTGTTTTAGTTTCTCCATTTACAGTAACTGTATTTTTAGTAGTAGCAACAGAAATCTTAGTACTCATCTTGTATAACTTTGTGATACTGTAATCTTACCTTCAACATAGTATTCTTTCAAACCACTTGTGTTTGTTAACATTATGTCATAATACAATTCGTCTGGGAAATTAACAGTTTGTTCATCTGTAAGAGATAGAAAAAACTTACCAGCAATTTTATTATCGTAGGTAGAAGTTACAGTAAAATCTGCATACTTACATTCCCTTTCTTTATCCCAAGCTTCTGCCTCAATAGTAAAACCAGTTAAATCCATTGGAACTACAGAGCCATTTGCTTGAGTAGAAGACAAAATATATTCTTCATTCCAATCTGCTGCCCTTTGTAAAGTAAAATTTCTTAGTCCGGGGTTTACAGCCATTAGCTAACAGGTTTTAATTCTGTCTCTGAGGCTCTTGTGGGTTCAACCTCAGTAACAGGTGGTTCAATTTTATTATAAGCTGCTATTTCGCCATTTATAGTATCTACTTGACTTTTTATTTGTGATTTTTCAACTAAAATTTGTTGTTCAGCTTTTTCAAGTTCTTGAAATCTTTTTACAAGTTCTTCACCCCTTGATTGAGCTTCACTTCTTAATTCAGAAATAGTAGACATAGATAATAATTTATATGTTCTCCATTATATCAATTCCCTACTATTATGCTACAGGTATAAGTGCAAACTTAAATTTTTTACCTGTTCTGTGATTAAGAAGATACAAGTCTTCATGTCCTTCTTGTATTGTGTAATCTCCCCAAGTCCCATCTACATCATTTTGCTTACCTTTATTAGACATATTAAGGTCATTAATATATAAGTTTCGCCAAGGACTGCCTGATGTACCTAAATCTACTTGTGAGCCGGGAACTGCATGACCATAAAATATAACTTGAGTATTATCAACATTCACAACTTCTACATTATTAGCCCATAATTCTAGTTGACCATCTCCGTTTTGAGCTATACCAGTATCGTTGTCACCCATAGCTATAGCAGCATTTCTGTTAACTAAAGTACCGCCCGGAGTAGTTCCAAGTCCTATTTTTCTACCACTAAAGTTTATAATTCCAGAACAAGTATCGTTAGCATCTGAACGTAAAAACGAGCCAGAATCAATACCGTCTAAAGTTGTAGCATTTACGTTAGTAACACTAGCTCCATTTCCACTAAAGCTTGTTGCAGTTACAGAACCAGAAAATACAGCATTGTAACTTCCATCAATAGCAAGTGCAGTATTTGCACCAACTGCCGACCATGACTTACCAATTTTAAATTTATCACTATCTGAATTATCTAAACCAACGTGCCAACCAACTACACCACTAATATCAAAAGATACGAATGGATCGCCTCCAGAAGCACCATTTGTTCTTACAGCAAGAACAGCATGGGCTGATGAAGTTGCACTACTACTATAAATATAACCACCAGCAATATTATTATTACTTGGGTCAGTGTATGAATTAGTAGCACTTTGAACGTATAGTTTTACTGATGGAGAACCACCAACACCAAATCCATTGTTGTTTATAAAAGCTAATCCCTCGCCAGCTTCTGTTCTAAATTGGAGATTATCAGCGTCAAAATGTAAAGCATCATTATCGCCACGGATATATTGATTACCCTCTGAATTTTGAAATCTTATATAATTTGAATTTGCACTTGTAGTGTAAAAATGCAAATTAGCAGTAGGATTATTAAAATTACCAATTCCAACATTACCACCGCTATCAATACACATTCTTGTAGTATTTGTTGTTTCAAAAAGAATATCTGCTGCTTCAAGAGTCTCAATTATTAAATCACCAGTTCCATGATGCGATATTAAGCTAGGGGTATTCGCACCAGTATTCATACGCATTATTCTGAAACCATAATCTGTATATGTATCGTCACTCACTAAATCAACAAAAGCGAATCTATTTCCTGACCCACCTTTGCCTACTTCTAAAGCAGAAGATCCTGTACCATTTTGTAATCTAAAATCCCCAGTAATATCAAGGGTATAAGCAGGGTCAACTGTGCCTATTCCAACCTGACCGTTACTCTCTATAGTTAATCTATCTTGACTGTTTGTAGTAAATCTAACCTCATTAGCTGCTGGTAAATATAAACCGTTTGCTGGTTTTGTTGAACCTGTTACGTTAATTCTTGCTGCCTGTACTTGAGCAGTCGATGAAAGATTGCCATTTATTGTTGCACTTGTCCCAGTTATAGATCCTGTTTCTAAATTTACGAACTTGTGAGTTCCACTATTACCTTCTAATCTTTCAAAAGCATTGTTAGCTGCATTACGTCTTTCAAAATAACCGTTAGATGCGTTCCATCTAATTGCTCTTACAGGATATGTTCCAGTATGTGTTGTGCCATCAGAAAATAAAGATGAAATTGTATTGTCTCTTGCTTTTAACTCAGTAATAAAGTTTGTATATGTACTTGTTAATTCTGGTTTGTTAAAATTTGCCATGTTTAAACACCTCTTACAGTAAAGTCTACTGTATTTGTGCCTGTTGGAGCATTTCCATCTTCATCAAATAAAAATATTTTAAAACCATTTTGTGGATTAGCTGTATCAACAAAGTCATAGATAGCAAATTTAGCTGTTGCACTAGAACCTCTTATTTGTAAAGATATTGAATCTACATCGAGAAAAGCTTTGTTTGGATTACCATCAAAAAAATTAACTTGTTTACCAGAAGTTGCTTCACTAGCTGTAACAGTAACACTACCTTGATCTGTTTGTTGTTTCAAAAATAATTTTTGACTAATATTATCAACCTTTATTAAATCATTATTACCCGATGCTGACAATGTGAAAATTACTTTTACATATCTAAAATTTAAACCTAAAACATTTGATTGACCTGCATCTAAATTTGTAAAAGAAGAACCATCTAAACTTGTTGAAATTTGTGGAGTTATAGTAACTCCTTCTCCAATAGTTTCAACAACATTCATATCTACTTGTATTCTACTAGCTGGAATTGTTGCTCCAAAATCTGTAATTTCTTGAAAAGAACCACTATTTTCTGAAGGTAAAGCATATGGTTGATTTGCTCCAAAAGACCCGAAGTTAGGATATTGAGGACTAGCTTGAGAGCCATTACCTATAAAATGATTTTGAAATGTTCTTGAGCTATCTAAACAGAAAAATATTGCATTATTATCAATAAATCCATTAGTAAATGTTGCTGGTGATGAGAATGAAATATTGCCTGTAGTTTGCCTACTTCCAACTACTTGAAATTGAAATGTACTTTGTGTAACTTGTGAGATTGCATATATTTTACCATCATCAGAAGTTCCATTTGCCCCACCACTTGTAAAGTTAATATTTAACTGTTGATTATTGGACAACCCATGATCTACTTTTGTAACAGTCACTATTAAACCAGCACCAGTATTCGTATCGTTAGACTGAGAATATGTAGCCGTTACTGTTCCAGAAATTAAAGCACTATTTCTTTCTGCATTTAAAACAAAATCTGGTGGCTCATCTACTATCGCTGTAATACTACCTCCGTCAAGTGCTTCAATTTTTGCACTATTTACAGCAGTAACGATATAAGTAAACGTACCACCAACCTGTTCAAAAACTGTAGTAAATCCACCTTGTTTTGCTCCGATCAGATTACCAGCAGTTTTACTTGTTCTATAAATGTTGTAATAAATTATTGGAAGGTCAGAATTAGGTTCTTGCCATCTCAGCAATACGTTATTATCAACCACTTCAGCTTCTATTGTTGAAATGTTATCAGGTGGATTTGCAGTAATAGTTACATCGTTTAAAGCACCTTCATTGCCGTTAATATCTAAAGCTCTTACATAATAAGTTTTTTGTGTTTGTACAACACCGGCTATTTCATCTTTAATCCATTTCTCAGTTAATTGTGTACCATTCTGCTGTGCTACTAATACTGATTGTGCAAATGACTGTGTTCCTTTTGATCTATAAATTTTGTAATCTGCAATAGGCAATCCGTTAGATGTTTTTGTTACAGGTGTCCATGATATTTTTGCACTTTCATCCACTAGCACTCCTGTTAAACCTGTAGGGGCTGGTGGCAAATCAAAACTTACATCTGGGTAGTTTTGAATACCTGTACGACCAAAAGTTTGTATATCCCCATTACTGTTAACAGCAGCTACCCAAAATCTTTGACTACTGTTCCATGTAACATCAAGTAAAAAACTTGTAGAACTTACACGAGTTATAAATGTTGCTTGACCAGCATCAGTAATGTTAGTTGCACTTTGTTTTATTTCATATTCTTTTATCTTTGTACTGCCGACAGAGGGTGCTGACCAAAATAACTTTAGCTGACTATTTTCATATTGATATTGTATATTTGGTGCGCCAGCGAGTACAAAATTTATTGTCAAAGCTAAAGCTGTTCCTTCATTACCAGCAATATCAACTGCTCTTATATTAAAAGTTTGATTACTACTAAAAGTAACAGGTAATTGGAAGGTAGTAGATTTTGATCTTCCTAGTAAGTTTGAAGTACTTATAGCTCCTTGATATATTTCATACTCTTCTATCGCATAGCTACCAGAAGCTGGAGCATCCCATTTTAAAATTAAGTTATCATCACTAAAAGTACCTGATCCATTTCGTGGGGCAGATGGTGCTGTTATTGTTAAAGATATTTGTTGTGCATTAACTGATTGATTTCCATCAGCATCAAAAGCTTTTATAGAAAATATTTGTGATGTTGTTCCGGGTGGAATTGTACCAACTTTAAATGTTGTACCTTTAATCTTTCCTAATGATGTGCCTGTAGACCATGACCCCGACTTTATTTCATATTGCTCTATATCTAAATCAGCAAAACTTGGAGGTGTCGGAGTAGCAGCAGTCCAATTCAAAACAATTCCAATGTGAGGGTCTATTGTTCCGCTAAAACCTGTTACATCACTTGGAGGTGCAGATTTGCCGACTGCTTTAAGGAAATATTCTCCAGTGGTTGTATCTTGACCGTTTAAATAAGATTGTGTTTTTGTTGTTAAAGCAGTAGAAGATCTTACACCTGCTGCATTTACACTTCTCACTTCAAAATCAAACCTTGATTCATTATTAGTAGAATCAATAATTACATCTGAAATTTCAAAATCACTTCCATTAACAACAACTGTTTTAACATTGCCACTGTCTTGTCTATATTTCACTTCATACCTGTTAACACCTAAAACAGGCTGCCATCCAACAATTATTTTTATTCTTATCGTATCTTTAAATCTATATAACTGTTCTATTGGATATTTAGTAGTTGATCCATCAGGATTTCCTCTTTCAGCAAATCTTGCTGGAGGTGCTGGTATTTCATTTAAGTTTGTAAAATCTCTAAAACTTAAAGTTTCTAATTGTTCTGCAAAATCATATTTACTTTCATTATGAGTTACTCCTGTTATTGAATATTGAAAATCATCTTTTTCTTCTACAGATATAACTTTAAATTTTTGTGTTTCTATGTTTTCAGCACTTGTTCCCTGCGTAGTTTCCAATATCCATATTGAGTTTAAATTTGGGGCAACTGTTTGTGTGGTTAGCACATAATCTTCCTCATTAAAATTATAAGAAGTATTAGTTGTAGACAAGAAATAATTATCAGTATTATTGTTACTATCTTGTATTTTTTGTACAAAGTTACCAACAATGGTAATTGTATTGCCAGAAATACTTGCAACTGTATTTGTAGAAACAGTGCCATTCGGCATGATTACATGAAGAGTTCTTGTGTATGAAACAGTATCGTTAGGTAAATCAGTTATAGAAGTATCATCTATAGTTATTTGATTTGTACCATTTACACCCATTATCCTCCCTGCTCTCCTTACTCCAGCCCTTACAGGATCTGCTATCTCAATAATTTGGCCGGGTCTGCATAATGCTGCTGCTTCCAAGGTAGTTGTAAACGCAACTGTTTCAGTCTCATTTGCTAGTGAATAAAGCAACCATCGCCCAAGTCTTCTTGCTTGATAGCGTGATGTAACTCCAAATGCGTCAATGTTTTTTGTATTTACTCCATACTTAGCTATAGCTGCTTCGTCAAGAACCTCCTCATAGGCTGTATCTCTAAGAGTTAAATCTAAATATTTTACAACTGCGACAGTTGTTCTTGTTTTAACTGATGACGAAGAATATTGAAATCCATCAGGCAGTACATTTGCTAATGTAAATAAAAAAGAAGTATCTTGTCCTTTGCGATCTTGTATAAGAGATAATTTACCGGCAGTGTACATAGCCATACCTCTAAATACTGAACACAAATTATTAATTACTTTAAAAGCGTCTTCTCTTTTGTTAATTACTACATTTAATGAAAATCTAGGTTCTGTTATTGTCGTTTCTGTTCCATCATTCAATCTTGATTTAAAAGTAACTAATTCTGAACAATATTGACTTGTAGAATAAAAAGAATAAATATCTAAGTTAGAAGCTACACCTGTAGAAAAATTAGCTTTTTCTGCGTCAGTCAATATCTCATCTCCTAACCCGAACCTTCGTGAAACTAATAAATCGTATAAGCACCAAGCTGGATCTGTAGTCCATTTTGCTGCTTGTAGTACACCATTGAAGACATAGTTGTCGTCATAAATTATTCTGCCATTATTAGGATCTACATTTACATTGCCTGATGAGTTAGATGCTGGGATTCTTACTTTTGTACCTCTTATACGAAAAGCTCTTTTAGGAATACTTGAAAATTGTTCAGCATCAACCCTAAGACCAACTAAAGCACAGTTTGGATAATTAAATATTTGTAAAACCGCAACTGAGCCTGACGTAATAGTTTGAGACACACTTGTTCCAACCCTAAATACATCTCTACTAACAATTTGCGTGACTTGAGTAGCATTAATATTATTGGTAGGTTTTGATGGTGTACCACTGTTAAAAGTTAACTTAACAGAATCGCCAACTATTAAATTATGAAAAGGCGCATTAATTTCTATAACTTGTCCAGATTGACTATATGTTGCATTTTGATTACGAAAGCCAAACTTTATTTCTTGAAAACTTACTACTCTAAAAGTGCTTTGATGGCTAATAAGATCTAAATCATCTAAATTTAAACTTGAATCATCATCCGTAGTTCTTTTAACTCTAAAAGTAACAGGAAATGTATTGCCAGTTAATTGAAAGGTATGTTGATCTTGGTATAAATCAGGTGTCCTACCTTTGACTTCTCTTCCAACAACATTTCCATCCTCATCAGTATCATTAAACCCACCTAAAAAAGCAAAAGCACCACTGCCCTGCTGCTTTTCTATTGTGTACCTAAAAGATGTACCTTGCGTGTCTCCATTTTTTTTTATCTTTTGCAATACTGGAACACCAATAGTAAGAGTTACAGCATCAACACTTGTATCTGTTATTTGAAAAGTTACACCAGTACCACTTTTATTAACATCTGAATTAACAGCAGTTGGAGATGAAGCCTCAGTTTCAAAACCCGGAACTACATTTTGACTTGCAGTACCACCTCTAACGTGTAAAGTAACATCATCAAAATTTAATGAACCATCAGAGTTCATTACTGGTGTATCGTTTAAAAATACAGATCTTTGCCAAGCATTAGCATTTGGCACGTTGTTGTGATTATATAAACCTTCTATTTCACCTTCTGATATTACGTCAATAATTTTTGCGTGTGATCTACTATCTAAAGAATCTGGATCGGTTTTAGAAGAGTTACCTCCACCTTTACCGCCTCCACCAGAACCTGCAATAAAATTCTGTTCAGTCATTTAGGTAGTCTCCGAATCTTCAGTTACGACACGAGCAGACACAGGAATACTTCCAGTTATTACATCTCCATATATTACAGGAATTGCAGTTCCAGCTCTTGCAGTGTTTTGAATCCCACTAAAACTAAACGAGTTTCTGGGATCTCCCTCGCTGTCATCAACTTCTGGTGTTGGTGTAAGCAGACCAGCTATCCCACTTAAAACTAAAACTATACCTAACTTACCAGCAAGTGCAGTCCAACTAATACCACCACCTTCTAACAAGATAGGAGCTTTTAAAAATTCTCCAAAAGTCATTGCCCCTGAGAATCCTCCAGCAAAAGCAAACCCAAGTCCTATCAATGCAATACCAGCTAATATTTTTCCAATATTTCCAGAACCAGCAACAACAGGTATTATTTTTATTTCATCGTAACCAGCAGGGTATAAAATCTCTTCATAATCTAAAGGTGTATTAGCAAGTTTTACTTGATAAAACTGCTCAGACATATGTTTATCTAGCCCTTTAAAATTAACTGCTAAAAATCTAATAGCTTCAGCCGGTGTATTAGCAACAGCTTCAAATTCATTTTGACCACCGCAAAATTCTGCTAAGTTTCCATATAGTTTTATCTTACGCAGCATATCGCAACCTCATACCAGTAGCTTTCATAAGCCATTCCCCATAAAAGTCTTTTGAACTTAGTCTACCTTGAATATGATGAAGCACCATTTGTTTGCCAAGATATACTCCTACATGATTTAAACCTGTGCTGTTAAGAGAAAACAAGAGGCTATCGCCTTCTTGTAATGCTTCTTCATTGCCAAGCTGTCTAAATCCAGTATCTTCAAAACATTTATCAAAGTATGGATTTTCTCTAAATTCTTCTGGGTCATTAGGTCTTTTCCAATCTCTAAGAATAATACCTTTACTTTCATAATAATCTTTTGTTAATGTCCAACAATCATGTACTCCCCAAACCCATTTCCTACCTATAAGAGAAGCTTTGTATCCAGAAGGCGCAAAGTCATGCCATGTATTAACTCCAACTCCATATATATACCAAGGTAATTTGGTAAGTTCACAGGCAGCTTTGTCCGCTTCACTTGGTAGTGGAGATTGATAAGGATGTGAGTGAAATATTGACATTATCGTTCCGCTATCTTCAGCTTTTGCCCAATCTTCTGGATCAATAATAAAATGATCTAATGGATTTATTGCAACATTCTTGCAAGGCATATATTTTTCTTTGCCTTTAATACAAACAACTAAACCACAGACTTCACTAGGAAACTCATCCTTTGCGTGTTCTTCTGCTTTAGTTTTCCAATCAAGCATGGAACGATCCAATACCGGGAAATATGCTTGGAAGTGCCTGTCTTTTGGGGATTTTTACATTTGATAAATCAAAGATTGCTGCAAGCTCAAACTCTACAACTTGCCTGTTTTCTAATGATTTACGATCAATATAATAGACATCATCTGGAAACCTTATTGAGGCATTTGCATCAGGATTAGAATAATTTGAAATTGTTATATTATTTCCCATACCATTCCCATGAACAGTGCAATAATACTTTAATGATGAAGGAGCATTTGCTGGAACTGTAATAGTAGTTCTAGCTCCTTGTGAACCTGCTGTACCAACTGTTGAAACACCTGCGGTATAGGGTGTGTCATTAGTTTGCCTAAAAGCTATAGGATGACCAGCGTTAGAGTAATCATGTTGATAAAAAATATATGTACCGCCTTTAACTAAAGTAAGCGTAGGATTTGTAACCCCATTCAAAGCAAACTTGTTACCACCGCTATTAACTACTGTTACGTTATAAGTAGTAGTGCCAGCACTAAAATTTGTTGAATCTAAAAACTTAGCTAATGTTCTTATTCTTGTAACTTTTGCTCCAATTAAATTGTTAAATGGAGTAACAGAGTTAACACTTGCTAAAATCGCACTAACTGTACTAAATAAATTACTAACTCTTAAAGTAGGTCTTGGTAACTGCTGATCTTTACCACCTTTATAATCAAAACCTTCAGCTTCTATTGGTAGAGCAGAATATGTTACACCATCTAAAACTAACTCACCAATCGAATTAGTAGCCACTCCAGAGTGCCATCTATAAATAGTTGTAGCACCATGCAAATTTTGCGATAATTGCAATTCAAATAATTCAATAATCGCACTAGGATCTGTTTTTTGTAATTCAGATATAAGTACACTCATATTTCAAACACCTCTATAAATTCCAGATTAATGTCGTTTAGATTATATGCAACCTTTGTGACATTGATTTTCTGACAAAGCCATTTTCCTGTTAATCCATATGGAGGTGTCCAATCAAATGCTTTTTGACCGTTGTTACCTCCAGTAGAAGACTCAAAAAAATTTAAAATATTTGTTGTTACAGCATCAGTTCTTTTTTCATAAGGTAAAGTCCATTTTCTTCTTTTAGTATTTAATCCTCGCAAAATACGCTGTTGATAACCATCTCCCAGATTTACAACAGTAACGTCTTGTTGAACTTCAAGTTGAGGACTAAAGCTAGGTGAAACGTCAGATCCTACAGTGTTTGCATCGTAAGTTGCCATTAGTTGTAAAGTAAGCCTCCCGGTCTTTTTTGTTTTACAATTTCAGCTTCTATAGCTACTCCTATTAATCTACCAAATTCTTTTGATCTTGAGTTATCTCCTTGTGCTGCTGTACCGCTTGCATCAACATTAACAACTACGTTACCCATGCCTCCAGAAGCTTCAACTCCAAGTTTTCCATTGCTATGTCTTTTTAAAGGCATAATTGCTTCTGCGCCAGCTTCTCCCATAAGCCCCATTCCGTTAGCCATTGGGAATAATGTGGGTTTATTAACTATGCCTCCATAGGCATAAGGAACAATTTTGTTTTTAGCAAAAACATTACCTTTAGCACTTTTCTTAAGTTCTCCACCATCAACGACACCACCATCAGCTAGACCCGGAAACAAGAAATTAAACAATGGTTTAACTATTAATGCTCTTACCATCATCCTTGTCAAATCAGCAATTACAGCATTAGCAAAATCAGCAAAATTTAATTTTCCTGTAGTCACAAACCTTACTAAGGCATCTTCCATTCCTTTAAAGGCATTAACAACAGCTTGTTCTGCCTGCTCTGCAAACTTAAATGCACTCTGGGCAAACTGTTCTAATGGCATTTGATTTCCATCTAAATTATTATCGAATCCATCGCCTTTAGGTTTTGGAGTTTTTTTGTCAA
>VTLG01009657.1_pt1 | contig 22929 bp, 28 predicted proteins | sample 4694571 | NCBI WGS metagenome assembly VTLG01 (sample SAMN12604809, study PRJNA352737) | marine metagenome | biome: ENVO:00000447; feature: ENVO:00000209|ENVO:00000569|ENVO:01000036; material: ENVO:00002151; isolation source: viral sequences binned using virsorter ...
ATTCCGAACCTGTTTCTGTTGCCACCCAATATTCTACTGCGCGGTTGGTATTCTTGAAGTAACCAACACCCTTAGATGATAACACAACTTCATAGTCATCGTCAAGAAATTTAAAGTTTTCAGTTTTAAAAATCATCTTGAACTTGGAAGTCGAATTGCCTACCGAGCATGAATAATCATTTGATGTTGGATTCTTAACATCAGTAGCAGTCATAGAAACGGACTCACCATCACCGCTGATAACAATGTCAGGAAGTTGAAGAGCATGTGCTGCCTTGACTACATTCTTATAGTCTTCTTCATCCATCTTAACTGAAACTTCCGCATTATCAACATTGATATTTTTCTCAGGTGGCTGAGTAATCATTGTTGGATCAGTATACGTATAGTTACCCTTTCGGGAATTTTCATCCGTAACCTGTACATGATCTTCATTGAAAGTCAAATCAGGATCATCAAACAGACTTACAAAACCCAAGAATTGATTGAGCTCATAAACAGCAAAGTCTACAGGAAACGATTCATTAACAACTGCCTGAACCAGAATATTCTTCTGCTCAGAAATCGTCCTTAGAACACTACCCTGCTTGACAGCCAAAGATGAATTGACTGTTGCAAAATTCCTAAGAACATTCAATGTATCATTACTAATTTTCATCATACTTCTTCCTTAATCTCTTTCACTCTATGTTCTAATACTGCTATTGTTGTGTGCAAATGTTCCGTATCGTGGGGGTCAAGTCTTGAGCGAAGGACTTCTATCTCCTTCTCCAATACTTGATAATGCAACATATCAGCACTACTCATACTCATTTTGTCTCACTTTCTGTTTCCAAAATACTAAGTGCTATTATAGCATAGTGAATAATCTTTTGCAAGTCTTTTTTGTTTTTTCCTTCCTTTTTTCCATACCTTTGTGCGTACTTGATTATATTACCAAGGCAAAAGCCGTCACCATGACCACAATCCACAATGAACTCAGTGGATTGGAATTTATTTTTAGAATAATGGCCATCATAAGTTGCATCAATGTATTCTTTAATTTCATTTATGATAGCGCCTTCATTGAATTTATAATCAACACTCATTTAGTTCTTCTTCATATTCTTAATAGCCTCAGGGTCAACAGTTGCAGCTGCACCTAACTGTGCAATGTCAACTAGACTACCGCCGAATTGATATGAACCGTTATGGATAAGTTTCATCCAAGGGCACATCCAAGTCTTGATACCGATTTCTCTTGCCCACTGGCAGAACATATAATCTTCGGATAGATACCTCTTGGACTTCTCATCAATGAGTGCATCGAAGTAACACATAATCTCTCGCGTACCGTCAAACGATACGGTACGAACATGGTCCGGCAGATAGAGTTGCTGTGGGTATGCTTCGGCAAACTTCTCAAACGCACTACGCTGGATACACATAAACCCTGTGCCACCCTCTAGGACCGGCACTGGTTGGTCTAGTCTAATCTCATCTGCCCCATCATCAGGATTAAATACGTAGTCGCCTACGAACCTATCTAGCTCGCCGGGGTTCTCATCTGCATAACCCTTATCTACTGCACGTTTAATCTTTTCCCATGCAATAGTCTTTTTAGGATACGGCCCACAGATAATCTCTTTTCTGGTTTTAGGGTCATGGTCATCAGGGTCAGCTAATGCGGCGAGTGCTAAAACGTCATTGGGGTCAAACCCAATATCACTATCAATGAAAACCATATGCGTATAATCGCTACGCATGAATTCATCAGCGCAATAATTTCTTGCTCGGGTGATTAGGGATTCATTGAACATATACCACATTTTAATTTCGATGCCATAGGCTTGGCACATTTTGCCTAGGTCAACAGAAGACTTGGTATACATACCGTGACATTGCCCACCGTACATTGGCGTGGCAACAAAGATTTTTCTTTTGCGTAATTCTTCAATAGGAACTTCTACTTCCACATTCACACTCCTTAATATAGCATTATAATAGTCCTATATTTATATATACAAAAAGAGCGACGATTTTACACGCCGCTCAATTTTTATTGATTAGACAGCCAATCCTTCTTCACCAGACACAGCTTCTTCTTCTGACTTGATAACATCGGCATCTACCTTGGTGTACAAATCGCGGAAAGAAGTTTTGGTATCTTCATCAAACCGATTGATGCAAAGTTCGATTGCCTCAAGCTTGTCGTTGAAGATGCTGTATGCTTTCGCAATGTGGACTAGGCGACGGGTTGAGATAATCTCATCGACTCCACCGTCATAGAACGTCTTGCGAATGATATCAGCCCAGTCTACCAATTTCTTGACAAACTCGCCATCATTCAACCCAAGGTCAGTAAAAACCTTAGAGAGAATCTTACGCTCTGTCGCGAGGGGCGGATACTCTTGCTCAACCGTGATAGGGAACCGCTCAAGGAACGCTTCGTTCAGAACGTTGGTTCCAATGAAGCGACCATCATCTGAACCCTTACCTTTAGTATTCGCAGTTGCGACAACCGTGAAACCTTCAGCGGGTTTGATGTATTCGCCGGTCTTCTTAATGAAGTAGCCCTTACCTTCAAGGATTGACTGTAAGCACATAATCCGAGCGGGGTTACCCAAGTCGATTTCATCAAGAAGCAGAACGCAACCTTTTTCCATTGCGTTAATAACCGGACCCTTGAAGAACTTGGTTTCACCATTTACCAAACGGAAGCCACCAATCAAATCATCTTCATCAGTTTCAATGGTGAAGTTGACCCGAATAACTTTCCGGTTCAGATTGGCACAAGCCTGTTCTACTGAAAACGTTTTACCATTACCAGACAGGCCGGTAAGGAACGCCGGGTAGAACATCTTAGATGCAAGAATCTTCTTGACCGTATCATACTGGCCGAACGGCACAAACAACTTATCCTTTTCGGGAATAAGGTTCTCTGTAAACCCTTCAGTCTCGACATTCATCGAACCAAGTTTCGGCATAATGTATGCTGCCTCTTCAGTAGCAGGCGGGAAGGCCTTTTGGAGTGCGCCGGCACCCAACTCAGGAAGTTTAAACTCGTTATATCCAACGCGCTCTTTTTTCATCCAAGTGGGAAAAGGGACACCCGCTTCTTCTGCGGCTGCGCGTAAATTATTCTTATTGACAACTGCACCATCACCGAACATACCGGCGGCGGCCTCAACAAACTGTAATTTACGTGGGGTTAATTTAACTGACATTTCATTCCTCTCATCATCACTATATACATGCTACACTATATTGTAGGCAAAGTCAAGGCCTTTTCCTCAAATAAAATCCCTTGACCAACTTACCCTGCATTCGATATGCCTGGATTTCCCATGGCTGCTTACTATACACGGTTTTACTATGATCCTGATATTTACCAGTTCGTTGATTCTTCCACAACCGGCGATACCCAAGTTTCTTAGGCCTAATCCGGTCAATCATAAGGTTCTTGGCCTGTTGCCAAACATGAACCATTTCATGGCAGATAGTCTCAATAAATTCATGTTGCGAGATTTCATACAAACGTTTATCGATTTCAATATGAAATTCACGATTCGTATCAATCGCGTAGCAGCTGCCAAACGCACCCTCATCCATACATTTATTCAACACAACATCAATATCTAATGTGCGAAGTCGAGGCATAAGTTCCCGAATGCAATAATGGATAACCTCAGCGGCAAGTTTCCTACGGAGTTTAGTGCCACCGCGAACATCGACTACATTACCGTTTTCGCATAATCGCAACGTTCCCATGGCAATCCCTTTCTGTCTCATCACTATATACATTCTAAGCGATATCGTAGGCAATGTCAAGGCCACCAACTTATTGATATATAAAGGGATTTCACTAAGTCCTTGATTTTAAACAAAAAGAAAATTAATTTTTTTATCCTTTAGAATCAACAACTTAAAAATTATTTTTTTGTTGACATTGCCTACGATATCGCTTAGACTATAATAGTAATCAAGAGATATGAGATGAAAAAAGAACTACTCGCAAAATTACTCGCCACCGAGAATATCACGGTAGTCCAGAAGAATGTAGAGACTGCTTCATTCGACGTTAAGAATCGCGTTCTCACCATGCCTGTCTGGAATGACGAGCTGATGAATGAAGACACTGAAGATCACTTAACGGGTCATGAAGTGGGTCATGCACTATATACACCCGCTGACGAGTGGCTAGACGCTGCCACAGACGCTTCTAATGGTCTTCGGACCTTTATTAACGTAGTCGAAGATGCACGCATTGAGCGGATGATACAGGTACGGTATCCTGGCCTGCGTCGTTCCTTTATTCGGTCCTACAACAATATGCTTGATAATGGGTTCTTCGGTAAATCCAAGGATGCCGTCAATAGCTATAATTTGATTGACCGTTTGAATGTGTACTTCAAATGCGGTACTGCCGCAGATGTAGAATTCGCAAAAGACGAAATGCCTTGGATTAGTGAGATTGGTGCCGCTGAGACTTTTGCGGAAGTTGTCGATATCGCCAATCGTCTGTATGATCTCGCCAAAGAAGAACTTGAAAAAGAAAAGGAAGCAGCAGAAGAAGCGTTGGAAAATATCAATCCTTCTGCTATGGAGTTTGGTGATGGAGAACTTGAAGACGATAATATGGATGATGAGGCTGAAGAGGCCGATTCGATGGAAGATGGAAATGATGGTCCTACTGATGGTAATGAAGATTCTGATTATATGGGGGAAGATGATAGAGAAGGATTAGGCGAAGAAGAAGATGAAGATGAAACGTTCGGCACTGGTTTGCCGGAAGAACCTTCTTCTAAGACTGATGAAATGTTGAATGATTCTATCAAGTCGGAATATTCTTCTAAGAATGATGATATAAGCATAGTCGGTAATCTTGTCTTGGATATGGAATATCCCGCTGACAACATTATTCCACCTTCGCAAATTTTATCGCATTATAATAACCAGGCTGGCGAAGAGACAAAACTCGTTGGTGCTGCTGTTTTCAAAATGTTCAAAACCAACAATCGCTCTGTCATCAACTACATGGTCAAAGAGTTTGAAATGAAGAAGCGCGCTGCTGAATACTCGCGCACTACTCTTGCTAAGACTGGCGTCATTGATCCTGTTAAGATGAACAACTATCGGTACTCTGATGATATTTTCCGTAAAATGGAAGTGGTTCCAGAAGGGAAAAATCATGGCTTGCTGATGTATCTTGATTGGTCAGGTTCAATGTGTAATGACCTTCTGGCCACTGTTGAGCAGTTGATGAACATTGTTATGTTCTGTAAGCAGGTTCAGATTCCTTTCCGCGTGTTTGCCTTCAGCGATAACTATGCAAACAATAAAGAATATAAAACGGATGATGGTTCAGGCTTGCTGTCTATTGACCCCGATTGCAGTCTTTTGGAACTCTTCAGTGATAAGATGAGCAATAACAATTTCAATAAAATGTGTAATGCTCTGATGGGAACTGCCGCTTGGTACATGCAACGGTACGATAGGAAGTCTTATAATAATAAGTACTTTGACGTTATCACTGCCGCCAGTAGTCGCTTCTGGAGTATTCCGGTGGCAATGCATCTCGGCGGTACGCCTCTCCAGACTTCCATCATTGGTGCGATTCCTATCTATCATAAGTTCAAAAATGATAATCGGCTGGATATCGTAAACACCATCTTCCTGACTGATGGAGAGAGTCACTTCACAAGTTTTTATACACAGGAAGGTATTTACACTGATTTCCATAATAGTGGCCGGAAGCGAATTACGGTTGTTGATCCAACTACTCGTAAATCAATCCGCGTTCCAAAGGCTGATATGCGCTCAGCTTCAACAAATTTCCTTCTCAAGATGTATAGGGAATTTACGAATTCAAATGTAATCGGGTTTCGCATTCTTCCTTACAATAAGCGGGCGTTCCGCAATGAATTGTACACCTATTTGGATTGGTTGAAAATGGATGAAAAGTATAGTCAAATGAAAAAGGATAAGTTCATTACTATTCCTAACAGTGGCTATTCTGAATTCTTCGGTATCGCTGGTGGTAAGAATCTTGAAACTGCCAACACTACGATGCAAGTTGCAGATGATGCGAAGAAAGGTGCTATCACTAACGCTTTCAAGAAAGCAAACGGTAATCGCAAAACTACCCGCGTCATGCTCAACAAGTTTATTGACATGGTTGCATAACTGCTCGTAGCTCAATCGGATAGAGCAACAGACTTCTAATCTGTAGGTTGTAGGTTCGAGTCCTACCGAGCAGGCCAAAAAAAAGGGGAACAAAAGTTCCCCTTTCTCTATATGTGAAGGTGGCGGTTACGTAGCCATGGCTTGATAACCGGCGGCGACAACCGCTCGGGTTGGCGTTCCAAGGCGATACTTAGAATAAGTATTTCCGAAACCGTTAGTCCGCTTATTAAGATAAATGGGGAATCCCTTCATCCTAAGACCAGAAACCAAGGCTCGAGGGTTCTTAACCCCATACCGAGAGGTAATCTGTTTTGCGGTCAACTCTTCACCGTTCGTAAGAGCTGTAATTACACGTTCACTATTTGACATACTATTTCCTTTTGTCATTACGAATTTGGAAATCGGGGCTTTCCTTTATGGTTGCCAGACACACGCCTCCCGATTTCCTGTCTGGTGTAATGCACTCTTTATTGAGTACATTTACCTATAATACTACTTTTCCTTATTCTTGTCAATCCTTTTTTTAATTCTATTCAACTTTTTCTGTTCTTTTCTTGCTTTATCTAAATGATATCGCGTGGCACGTTTTAGGTAATCAATACCTTCTAAATGGTCATACTCATGCTGAAAGATACGTGAAGTCATACCACTAAACTTAATGGTATCAGTAATACCTTGATGGGTAGTATACCGAGCACGTATCACGTTATACCGCTTAATCTTAACGTATAGGCCGGGATAGGTAAGGCACCCTTCTTCAGCGTAATACTCTTCACCTTCATAATCAACAATGCGCGGATTAAATACCGGAATAAGGTTTTCCTCATTACCCATAACAAACATACGATAAGGTAATCCTACTTGATTAGCAGATAACCCTACACCTTTTTTCTCCAGCATCATCTGTGACATATTAGCAAATAATATCTCTGGGTCAGTAGGCGGATTATCAAAATCAAACGGTTCCATTTTAGTTTTCAACAATGGGTGTTTATGCTCAACTAAAGTGTTCCACATAATAGCATTCTGTATCTCGGCCGCCCTGACTCTGTGATTACCCATATTAGTTAATTCAGATCGCATTTCAATACCTTCCTCAAGTCTGGTTTTCTATAATCTGGGCCTTTCATAACCTTACCATCATCACGGTAAATAGGATTACCATCTGGGCCCAGTTTGCTCATATTACTTTCATGAACTTCTTCAAAGCACTCATCTAGGTTTATACCAAACGCATGGCCGGCACCATATGTAACATATAGTATATCGGTTAGTGCGTCAGCAATACCTACTAGATGCTGCTCTTCTACTGCTGTTTCTAGTTCTTCATATTCTTCTAGGATAAGTTTTAATCTCAGCATTGCAGTTTTGCGGTCTGGCATAGAAGCACCCTTTTCTACATCCTGACCGAACGCAGTCATAAAGTCTTCTACCATACCAAAATTTGTGGTGAAATTCTTAATTGTCAAATTCAAATATCTAGACATTTATATACTCATAGTTATCTGTTACATTGTTAGTGCGTAAAAGGATAGCACCATTGCGCGTATGAAACCTATATGCCATTTTAGTTTTTGGACTAAGTGTGACATAGCGCATAGGACTGTTTGATTTTTCTTCTTTAATTCTATCTACTACATCAAAGATTATCTTTCTGCCAGCACCTTTACTATATGACCATACAGTATAGAACACAGCAATCATAGGTGGATCATTAAACTCTGGCCAAGCGTATAAATCTAATTCCTCTACTGTGGTAGGAATTTGGTCAGTATAACCGACACATAACACAGCATCTATATTATCACCCGTCTTCAATGTGTAGACTTGTCTACCGTTATTAGTGCGAAACTCATAATCCAATTCTGGTCGAACAGGGTCTTCTGATACAATTGGGGCATCTTTCTCATTTAACAATTTTAACTTCATGCTACTATCCTCGAAAAGTTTTTAACTTTCTCAAACTTAATTTGACTGTGGAACTTATCATAAAGGATATCACCCTTATGACTAATGACAAATACATTTGTCTCTCCGCTCAATTGCTGAATGAGCTTTAGAAACTCATCGCAACCGTTTGTGTCTAATGATGCATCAAACACTTCATCCAATATTAAAAGATTAGTATTGGTTGAATTCTTCAACTTAGCAACCGCTCTCCATGTGAAGAGTAGTGCAAGATCGATACGCATCTTCTCACCTTCGCTGAACGATTGGTATGAGAAGTCATCCCTAAACCTAGACTTGATAACTTCATTAAACTCTTCGTCCAACTGAAAGGCAACAAAGAAGTCCAATGACGCGAGATACTTATTAATCAACTTGTTCATGATAGGAACATACTGCTTAATAATCTTAGTCTTAATACCACCATCACGTAGCATAGATGCTGCGGTATTATAGAGCTCGCGGTCAAAGTGTAATTCCTCTAGATTTTCTTCCCCTGTCTCAAGTTCTTTTTTGAGTTCTTTCAACTGATCTTTTGAGGTATCATCACTTTCTTCTGCCTGTTCTATCTTATCAATATTCTCCTGTAATTTCCCTATGTTATTTTGATTTGCAGTTATTTGCGAATCAATTTTGACGATAGTCTTTTGTGCCTTTGTCATGTTGGCGTTATACTCGTCAAAAATTCTTATGCGCTCTTCGAGGCTTTTACCTTCTTCCTCTAATGTTCTTATTGCATCTTCTGTTTCTGCAATAGTATTGTTTGTCTCTTGTATCTTTTCACTCTTAATCTTTAGATCAATTATCTGCTCACACGTAGGACACGAATCATTCTTCTCAAAGAAGTTTATCCTTTTGTGAGCTGTCTTATGCTTGCGCTCCAATCTATCGATAAGACTCTTAATCTTACCGTTCTTGTTATGTACCGCATTCTCATCTGAAATTAAACTGCTGATAATAGAAATCTCTTTTAATTTATCTTCTCTATTACTATTTAACTCTTTAATAGATGAATGGGTATCGCTTATCTGATTACGGAAGTCTTCAATCAATCCTTGATTCTTCGCTTTCATCTTACCAAGGTATTCGCGCTGTATCTTAATCTTCTCCTTGGTAAGTTTAATCTCATACTCCGCATTACCAATATCGTTCTTATTCTCTGCCATTCTATCCTTGAGCAGTAGGTTCATACTACTAAAGATTTGAATGTCTAATAGGTCTTCAATCACCTCTCTACGCGCTGCAGCGGGTAGCTGCATGAACGGGACAAATGAAGATGACCCTAGAATAACTATTTGTGTGAATGATTTGTAATTGAGTTTAAGAATAGTGCGCTCTAACAATTCTTGATAATCTCTAGAGTGGCCAGACTGATTCTGCATCTCACCATCAATATAGATTTCAAACACGCCAGGTTTCATCCCGCGAACTACTTTGTATTTGCGGGTGCCAATAACGAACTCTATCTCTACCATCAAATCTTTCTTGTTGATGGTATTGAGTAGTTGGGGCTTATTAATTTTGCGGAAAGGTTTGTTGAATAATCCAAAACATAATGCATCTAGAACAGTAGATTTACCAGAACCATTCTCACCTACGATAAGTGTATTGGGTGAGCGGTTAAGATTTACTTCAGTCCAAGCATTACCCGTCGATAGAAAATTCTTCCAACGCACAAGCTTAAAAGTTATCAATAAATGACCTCATCTTTCATCATCTTAATTAGTAGTGCCATGCGAACATAAAGTCCGTTACTCATCTGTTTAAAATACCAGGCTCTGGGGTCTTTGTCAAACCATTTTGGAATTTCTTCGTTACGCGGAAATGGATGTAATACAATGCAATCTTTCGGCATCTTTTTCACCATCTCTTGCGTCATTTGATATGAGCCCTCACTACCCCTTTCACGTTGTACTCTTGTAAAGTAATATACATCTGACTTGGGTAAGTCGTCTGTATTATATGTATCTCTATAGGTTAGCTCATTAGATTTCTCTAATGCTTTCGATAGTGACTTAACAGTTCTACCGTTCTTTATGTCACCTATGAATGTAACTTTAAGGTTTTTAGTTCTACCAAACTTCTCATATATGGTAAACAAATCTAGCAGTGTTTGTGTTGGGTGTTCTCCATTACCATCACCAGCATTAATAATAGGAACATCACTTACCCCAGCAGCAATTGCAGCATCACCAGCATTTCTACTTCTTAGAACAATAGTATCACAGAAATTGTTCATCGTTTTAATTGTGTCTTCTAAGTTCTCGCCCTTAGCAACACTACTATACGTAACATCGTTAATGGGTATTACTTCGCCACCAAGTTTGCACATGGCAGCATGGAATGAAGAGCTAGTTCTGGTGGATGGTTCGTAGAATAGATTTGTTAATATCTTTCCTTTCAATCTATACCTAAAATCTGACTGATGACCCTTGAGTATTTCAACTAAAGAAAATAACTCCAGCCTGTCGATTGCATCGAAGTCATCTATAGAAACTAGGTGTTTACTCATACTGCTACCTTATTCTACATGTAATGCCTCATTATACAACGTCCTCATTAACGTGTCAAGACGTTTTTTATCTACTGTCGTATTTAGACTTTCAATATAGTTAGATAAGATTGTCGCCGTATCTTCAGCCTCATTTACTATATCGTCATCATCATCTAAGTCAAGATTCAAATGATCGTCTACCAACTGTAAATTAGCAGGGTTAGATTTATATACCTCATCCATGAACAAATCAAAGTGATACGGATTCTGATTCGTTTGCTTGATAACCTTTACATAGGTTCCTTCATATGCTGAGAAATCGTTGTTCATGATTTCATCTAGAGTCTTACCTTCATCGCTATACCATATCTTGTGAAACATGTTTAAAGGATTTGCGATAAACTCTAGTTCGCGGGTATCAGTGTCAAAAATATGAAAGCCCTTCTGGTCCTGATAGTCGCCCCAAGTCAGCTCGTATGGACAGCCCAAGTAGTGTACATTCTTTGTCTTTGACCTAGTATGAAAGTGTCCGCTCATTACCATATCAAAGTTTTTAAATATGTCTATATTCAATCCATGTGGATTAATCACACCACGCTGCATTAGACAACCAGCAACTTCTAAATGACCCATGAGTATTTCTGAACGGGTTGCGTTAATCATCTGTATGGAACGCTCATAGTTCTCACTGTTTATCCAAGGCACGAAGAGGATATTGCAACCATCGAAACTTACTTCTGTAGTTTCTGAATACCAATTAACACCATCACCATACACTTCTTGCATCGCGTTAACATCGTTGGTATTCTTATACGGTACATCATGATTACCAATGATAATATGAAGCTCATAATTCTTAGCGCGCTCCATAAAAATTTCATTCATGGCTCGTAGACTAGTATAAGCAATATACTTTCGACGGTCTACAATATCACCCAAATGAATAATGGTGCTTATATCATTCTCTTCCAGATACGGAAAGAATGTTTCATTATAGAATTTTCTGTAGTACTCAATAAAGGTTTGGGAATCATTTCTGACTCCCCAATGTGTATCAGTGATTAGTGCAATTTTCATTAAGCGAAAAAACTTTCTAAATTGTTTTCATTCTCTTTCGCAACCTTACCGATAAGTCTTTCCGGTTTACCTGCGGCGCCTTGAGTCGCAAGACGATTATCGCAATATGCTGTAGTTGTATACCTAGTCCCGTTACCTTTAATATAAGTTACGCCATGTAATTCAGAAGAATCGGCACAAATTACAGAATTGTCTGGAGCATCTATAGCGATACCGTAGCGCGGGAAGCAAAGATACGCACCAGAATAATCCCCGTCGCGGAAGCAATTCATTGTCGTTAAACCCGCATCCAAATCCCCACTGTCGATATGTGCAGACATAGCTTTAGACTGACCTATATGATATCTATTTGCCGAGAATGTTGTAAACATTCCAACCCTATGCTCTGATTTCACAGAAGCTTCAATCCACTTTTTCTGTTTCTCATAAATTTCCGGTAAACTCTTTTTGAATGCTGCTTGATTCCATTTTGATATTTCAGAAAACCTTTCCCACTTTTCTGGATTATCTTTACACCACCCAGCAGTGTCAATTTTACCAGTAAATCTTCCTCTCTTATACCCTATCATAACTGAACTTATTTCATTGCAATACGCGATTTTCCCCCATCCCCCGACTTTAGTCCTCACATAATAGCTATTCGGAGTCCTCAATTTCCAATCAACTCCTTCTACTAAACCCTTGGATTCCATCTCTTTTCTATCGATTGGACCAGCACAATTTCCCCTCATGACAGAAACGTCAGAAATCTCTTTTAGCATTTCCTTAATGGAATCATCTGGATAAACATTAGTAATGATTGTAGCCAAAGGAACATGATTACCGTCAATAGTTCTGAAAGGTTTATAAATGTTTGTATCTTCATCTGTAACTACAATCAAGTCATCATATGAATCGTCACCTAAGAAATTACCCTTCCATCTTAGATCAGTTTCCTTTTTACCCAAATCTTTTTTAGCTATGTGAGTTTGCACCTTCTGCCTCCTTATACGGTTTTAGTACCTTCTCATAGATGTTATCAACTATATATTTCATACAAAGTGGAGCTACCATCAAACCAATTCTTGCGAGATTTTCATTCAGCGTTCCAGTAAATTTATAGTCATCTGGTAATGACATAATTCTTTTTGCTTCTTTAGTTGTAAACACCCTATCTTCTTCTGGGTGTAAATGAACTGCCAATGAAGTTTGCATGCCCTGTTCGCTCAAAGTGTGACTAGCTTGGTTCCAAGGAACTCGCCGTGATTGGTAGAATGAAATTTTTCTCTCTGGCACACTCTTCCCCATTTTCTTTCTATGCTCAATTACTTTATCATACCAAGGTCCAACAACATCATCACCCACTGATACAACTCTATCAGGATTCTTTGGCAAACGTTTTAACCACTTGTATTTAGCACTTTTCTTCATCGCCTCACGCAACTCATATGCTTCAATACCGTTTTCATTATCCAATTGTAAATCACTAATTGCATCATGTATTGTAAGGTTTTCTTCAAGAGGTTCTGGATATATAGCATTGGACAGATTAAGAAAATTGAGTCCTACCTTATCACAAACATCATTCCTGACACTTACCATAAAGACCCGCTCACGTTTTTGCGGAACACCATAGTAATTCCCCTTGAGCACTCTCCATACAGTTGTGTATCCACACTTCTCAAAGTCATTGATCATTCTAATGAAATGCTCTCTGGCATATTCCATAGTTAGACCTTTGACATTTTCACACACAATAACCTTGGGTTGTAATTCCTTAGCTATACGTATCTGTTCCCATGTCAAATCTTCAATGTTCTTCTGCTTCATACCATATGCAGTTTTTTCCTTACCCCAACCTTCTTTCTTAGTACCAGACATAGAGAAGGGAGGGCAAGGTGGTGAGCCATCAAGAATATCTATCTCACCAACTTTCAGACCTGTTATTTCCATAATTTGCTTAGCAGTGACATTTTTTATATCACCGCAAATATGGGGAGTACCCGGCCAATTCTCTAGGTAAGTATCAACCGCGACTTGCTGAAACTCGTTGACAAATTTACAATCACCACCCGCTAACTTATACCCACAAGAAGAGCCACCGCCACCAGCAAAGAAACTGATGTAGTTGAAAAGTTTGCGACTTGCAGATTTCTCCAAGTCATCCAAGTCATACCTAAAGTATCTCGTCATCTAGCTCTTTTCTTCCGAATCCGCTCAGTCTTGTAATGATTGTTCCTCATATGTTTATTATACACATTTAGAGCAGAATGTAAAGACTTTATTATATCTTCTGCCTGCTGTGCGTAATTAGTTCTTAGGTGAACAGAAGTGTTCGCATCAATAAGTTGCGTGGCAAGATACTTCACTTGCTCCGGAATGTTTATTTCTTTAGACATAATTAACTCTCAATTAGGCTCGTTAAACTGACGTTCTTCTTTTTACGTTTTCGTCTTTTGGTAGACTCAAAGTTTTCTACAAAGTTATGCATATACTCTTCTGACCATTCACCAGATTTGATATCCACATTATAATCACCCATATCGTGCTCTTGTTTTTCAGCAGTGATATCAAATATGTTTGCATTTTCAGTGGCTTTGTATTTAACGTAAAGGTGCTTCTTCTCTTTTTGAATACGCCGTATAAACGCATAGTAAATTATTTGCGTGAAGTATGCGAAGGGATTTTGAGATTTGTCTGGATCGAAGTTGTCTATGTATTGCAAACAATTTTCGATACCATCACAAATCATTTCATCTCTAAATGTATAGTTCATGAAGTTTGGTTTGTGTGATAACCGTGTTGCAATTTTCATAATACATTCAGCAACATAATTAGGAACAACAGGTCTTGCGTTTCCTTCATTCTCTGCTTCAGTGACAGACTTTTTAAACTCTACCATTGCGGCGAAGAAATCTTTATTGTTTACATATTCAACTCGTCTTTTAGCCATGATCTAAATCCTTTAATGCATTGTCTCCGTATTCGCGGATAGTAATATTAATTCTTTCTTATGCTCTTTTTCTATCTCATTAAGTTCTTCGTTGGTTTGCCTCATTATATTATTAACTCTATCTTTCTGCGCGCTCTTAAAAAAGTTTTGCAGCGAACTATGGTAAAACTTTTCTAAATCTTCTGTTGCATCAGTAATCGCCATGACATGATTTTGCCGAATATCTATAACATTATCCGTAGTAAAATCTAGCGGTATCCATAAGAGAGACATAATCCCTGGCCCGCTATACGGGTTATTCACTATCTGTATTTGAAGTGGATTGCATACAGTAAGTATATCAGCCTCTTCTGATAAGATGTTTACAAGTAGTGTATCACCACTAGTTAATTTGAGCGTGTGTATCATGGTTTAACCTTATGTTATAAAGTTTAAAAGTAAAGTCTTCTTCCCTATACATTTTTAATCTTATAGCCAAATGCTTCAGTGTATGGTTGTTCCAAGATTTCCAACATAGATCATCCGCTATATCATATAAAGTAGCACTCTCCTTTTTATCACCCCTACGCAATCCTCTCCCTATAGACTGTAAATTTCTAATGCGAGATTTTGATGGACTTGCAAAGATTATATTGTGTAAGTTCTTGATGTTGATTCCTGTGCTAAAAGTTCCGTATGACGCCACTATAATTGCATCATTCTCTTGCTCTGTAATAGCTCGGATTTCTTCTCGCGTTTCAGCATCCACACCACCATACACAAAGAACACTTTTCTATCCTCTGTATCACTATTTATGTCATCAAATAATACCTTCCCATGCTTCTCAACCATTTGGAATAGTAGCAGTGTATTACCTTTTCGACTTAATGTCAAGTCTTTTATAAATTTATTTCGTGCAGGGTTAGATATGAGAAAGTTTATTTCTTCCTGATATGTAGCCTTTGATAAGTCTCTCTTCATCTCGTCAGGGTATTTGAGTACCAATGCCTTGATACGGAAATCGGATAGCGTCTTGTTTTCAATCAACTCTTGTGTTTTAATTACACGCATCACAGGACCAAATAATCCCTCTAGTACAAGACGATGCGTCTGTGTGTCGTCTAGAGTACCCGTAAAACCGTATCTAAAGGGGCAATCCTCCAACTTAGTCATTATCTTGGTTAGTGACTGAGCCTTGAATAAATGTGCTTCATCCCCTATTACAACATCAAATTGATCGAACCATTTCTTAGGTTGTTTGTATATCGACTGCCACGTTGAAATAAATATCTCCGCATCCGCATTTTTCTCTTGACCTGCCATGATCTTGTGTGTATAATTGGCTTGTCCATAAGAAATAAAGTCACTATCCATTTGATGTACTAATGATGTAGTCGGTACAATGATTAGTTTTCTACCCTTATACCACTTACATATCATATAGATAATCAGTGATTTCCCCGAAGCGGTAGGGGAAAGAATAACAGACCTTTTATTTCTCACCGCATGAATGAAAGCTTTGTACTGATAATCTCTAGGGGTAAGGGGTAAATCCTTAAACATTTTCTGAGCATCATTAAGGGATATATCTTGCGTTTCGTTTAGGTCATCATTTATTTTAATGGAATAGTTTCTTTTAGCTGCAAACTTATTAACGTGTGTGAGTAGACCTTTATAGATTAGTCTTGCTTGATAGTTAAACAAACGTATCTTACCATCCCACATTTTACTTTTAAATGCAGGCATAAACCTGTAGCCAGGAACGTAGAAGGTGAAGTATTCCGCAACCTCTTTTGCGATACCATCATCACAATCTACCTTGATGAAAACTTCATCTTTATTTGATACGTTAATTTCTGCCATAAAACTCTGCGGCCATGAAGTTCATATTGGTAAACAAATACCACGCACAATTATCTTTTCCTGTTGTGTCTCCGAACCACTTAACTCTGCCTACACTAACAATTTTTTTACAATTAGAAAGATAAGGTGATGCTTGCCTAGTATGCATCCAATCCGCATCGAACAATAACCAAGTCGGCCTGAGCTCAGGGAAATGGTCTATCATAGGATGTAGCATATTTCTACTCCAAGGCGGGTTAGTGATTATGAATTCTGATTCTAAGCAATGGGATTCCTCTAAATCTGAACACCGCATTTCATGTATACCTTCCAATTGCGGTTCAATATCACTAGCCCACATACATGTACCACCATGCCATTCTAAGTGACTCACTAATGCACCATTACCCGCGCAAGGTTCACAGAATGTAAACTTTCTTGGAAGATGCTCTATTAGAGGTTCTACTGCTTCAAATGGCGTAGGATAAAAGTCTCTAGGTTTACGCTCAAAATTACTTCTCTTACCCATGTGTAAACTTAGCCCAATCAATCATTTGTCGAATAAGATATCCACGATTGTTTAGATGCCGCATTACAGAATCGAGATAGTTTACTTTCTCTTCTTGCATGACAACTTTAAGGTTCATCTCAATCATATCATTATCACTGTCAATGTATACATCCAATTCATTCTTGAGAACTTTTTTCATCCAAGGCTCACGGTCAATCTCTTCTAATGATTCTGGATCATTCAAATCACCCGAATAGTATTCGTATAGAACACGCTTAAGTCTTTTCTGCTGATACTTCATACGGCCGAGGTTGTACTTTTCAGCGGTAAGTTCTTTTAAGTATTTTGCGTGTAGATTGGGAACTCGGCCACTCTCAACACCAAGTTCTGTTTCATCTATAGGATGGTCTTCACCCCACATACTCATAATATCATCTATCTTCATATCAACTCCATAATAAACGTTTTAGTATAACATTAAATTTACACTATGTCAAGAATTTCATACTTCCGATATGTGAATGATGCAGTGGCCTGAAGATACTCAACATCCGTTTCTTGGATATTGAATTGTAATGTGGATAGGGATGTTGGAAATGCATCAACAAAACTGATACCAATATTAACCTTATTAGCTGCAGTTGTAATGAGAAGTGTCGCATCAGAGAATACTGTTCCTACATCTGCTGTCGCACCTTTTCTACGTGATATGTTACTTCTCTGCTCAAAGTTATCAGGATAACCTAACCCAATCAACCAGTTATACATTTCCTTGTAGTTTCTCATATCTTCATCAACTTGAAAGACTACATCTAAAGTGCCGAAAGTTAGTTTTTCACCTGGCTGTGGAAGATTTATAAATGGATTTGTAAGACCTTCCGTTACACCTAAAGTGATATCGGGTACGTTTGCACTAGTACAAAAGTAATTCACATGTGGTAACTTTTGTATAGAAAATTGAAACCCGATAGGAGACAGGAAACTCCTGTTGTCAGGTTGTGTATCTTGTAGTGCCATTAATAATCTCCATCCTTTGACACTATTTATATGCTAAAAAAAGAGGGGGCCGAAACCCCCTCAATTTACTCACTTGACTTATTATTATTGATTACATCAAGTTCGTGACTTTAACCAACCTGTAGTAGATGTTGGCAGACTGTGTATTAAGACCACCACCGATTGTACCAGACGCTGCTCCCGTTGCGTAGGGATTGGCGACGATACCGTAGCGAGTCTTGAACCCAATCTTCGGCTGGAAAGTGTTCTCACCAACTGCCCGGACCATCTGAAGTGGTACGTATGGGCAATAGAACAGACCGGCATCAAAGGCACTGGAGCCCTTATAGCCAAGTGTGTAATAGTTGTTAGTGGCGTCACTGAAGTAAGGATCGATGTAGACCTTTACACGACCATTAAGAACACCGGCAAAAGTATTACCCGCGTCATCAACCTGTAGGTTGTTGTTAAGAGCAGGCGTGTAATCCAGAACACCAGCCATCTGAAGTGCAGAAGCAACATCCGACGAGCAGAGCATAACATTACCCTTACCGCGACGAGTAGACTTAGCAACTTCGTTGGCATCACGTTCGATCTGGAACATAAGGCCCTTAAACTTCTCAACCGACCAACGACCATTGGAATCTGTATCAAGGTCGAAAGTACCCGCAGCCGTCGTATCTTTCTGAGCACCGGCGGTGGCAGAATAGTTAATGGTACGAACAACTTCGCGATTGATTTCAGCAAGGATTTCCGAAGAAAGGATATTGCTGAGTTCCGTTTCTGCATCAAGACCATGAATTGCCTTCAAGTCCTGAGCAAGTTCCATCGTATACTCTGCCTTCAGAGCGCGAGACACGGCCGTAACCGAAATCTTTTCGATGGAGAACGCCATTTCTTGGAAATGGTTTCCACTGGCATCGCCGAGTTTTTCAGCATCAGCAGTAGACATACCTTGCGAAACCGAATAACCAGTTCCGTTAATTGCACGATCATTAGGATCAGTACCAGCCTGGGCAACGCCAGCGGCACTATTCGCAGCATTGATAGATGCAGTATTACCAGCAGCAGCACTAGAGAACGTGGTATTCGCTTCGTTAAACAGTGCTTCCGTACCCGCCTGCGTGGAATAACGCGAGCGCATCGCGAAAATAAGTCCTGTCGGACCCGTCATCGGCTGAACACCGCATACATCATACGCGATAAGGTTAGGCATCGAACGGCGAACCAGACTAATTAGTACCGGATCAAACGTGTCAATGCTTCCGCCTGTGGCGTTGGCAGGCGCGGCTTCGCCCAAGAGCGTCGGCGCTTGATACCCACCAGTACCCATGCCGTCTTCACGAGCAGCATGTTCTTGGTTTTCGAGAAGAGTGGCGACAGTGGCTCTCTTGTGTGCATCGCTGATTTCAGGCAGGTCAGGATGCTCAAGAACTGGCTGCCACTTCTTTTGAAGTTCATCGAGATTATACATTAGTTTCTCTCCTTTTAGAATTTTATCTTATTCATTCTTAGTATATTTATAATAAATTACTTTTTGATGCTTCTAGAAATGGCATTCATGTAATTTGCCATAGAGCCATTCACATTTTTATCATCATCTTCAATTTCTAACGGTTCATCATCAGCGATCTCACTGACAACTTCTTCCGATGGAAAATAGTTTTCCTTAACAGTTTCTAACTTCTTGGTATAGTCTTCTTCACTTTCAAATTCTACACCGTCAGCAAGAGACTTGAGTTTATCGGACTGATTTTCAGAAAGACCATCACTGATACTCTCAATGATTTGCTCTTTCTTCATTTCTTGAAGTTGTTTGGAAATATCGATATTCTTCTCCATTTCCTCATTAACAGAAGTTTCTAGTTCTTGAACTTTGGCAGCGAGCTCATCGACTAGATCGACCTTCTCTTCTGGAATATCAACATAGTTCTCTGTGAAGAGGCCTCGTAGACCTTCCATAAAGTTCTCTACAATCTCTGCGCGAATACCGGATTCGATTGCAATCTCATTCTCTTTAACCCACTCTTCAACGACATACTCAAGGTAGTCATCAAGGCGCGTGGAAAGAGTTTGAATGCTATCTTCTTTTTCTGCTTCAAGTTCGGCATCCATATCAACACTAACTGTGTCAAGGACTTCGTTGATTTTAGAAACAACAGCCGCCTCAAAGATGGTAGTGGCAGATTCTTTGAATTCTTCCGACAAGTCTTCTTCACCAAAGAGGGCCTTAACGTCATCAGAAACGTCAATGTCTTCCTTAGTTACTTTCTTGACTTCTTTAACGCTCTTCTTCTTGCTTTCTTTTGCTTCTTCTTCATCATCGTCTTCTTCATCGTCGTCCTCATCATCCGGCTCGAAAGCAGACATGAGTTTTCCATAAGAAGCAGCAATATCATCCTTTTTATGGCCTTTCATGTATTCAACCATAGCATTGATCATACCGATTTTGGTTTTAGGCATTGCAGGTTTTTCTTCTACTAACTCTTCAGAATCATCTTCTGCTTCTGGCTGAATTTCTTCAGCTTCAGCAACGATCTCTTCAGTAGAAGCGCTATCTAGAGTGACTTCCTCTTCATTTACGAGGTTGTCATCCTCTTGTGTGTTTAGTTCTTGGTCTGACATTAGAACACTCCTTATTAATCTATATTATTTATTGTCTCATATTTATAAAATTACAATTTTGAGAGGAAGGACTCGAATACTTTTAACTTTGCAGATTCTAAGCCTGTCTTAGAAACGCTTTCAATTTCCGTTTGTAATTCAGCAATCTCAGCTTCTTTGATAATTCCATTATCCCAAACCCATTCCTTACCTTCCATAATACCAGAAACAAATGCTTCAGGCGCCGAAGGGTCTGCAACAATATCTGCGGCAGTTGCAAGGTAGAAGTCCTTTTGTACTTCTGCCGAACCACCTTTTTCTTTTAATGATCCCATACCTCTAGAGGAAACACCTAATTGCGCGCCTTCGTCCATAAGACTTTTTACAATCTTACCATAAGGAGTTTCGCACATAATCTTTGCTTTACCAACAAAGTTGGAACCATCCTGCTTTAAATCTGTAATCATATGGGAAACACGTTCTAGATTAATGGTGGGCCCAGTTGGATGGCCTAGCTCACCGTAGGCACGATTCTTATGAACATACTCTTTAGTATATCTCGTAACTTCTTTCGCAAGGATATCTTTAGGATATACGCGACCATTGCGGTTCTTAATATCACCTTGCATGAAGATGCCTTCAATGAAATAGTTCTTCTTACCTTTTTCATCAGCTTCCTCAAGGTAATGAACGTTTTCGTTTACTTCGCATATAAGTTTCATGGGATTTCCTTACGTTGAATGAGCAATCGGCGTCAATTTAACATCAGCCGACGCGGCGAAAATCTCATCCGTAGATTTCTTTTCTAAACGAACATTTGCGTTGGGGGGAATATTAAACGATCCTTGTGTCGCTGCGCTTACAGCATTATCCACTAAAGTTACCAACCTAGAAGTAGTACCAACATTTTGAACAAGAACCACCGTAGACGTAGAAACATTATTGGCAGTTGCTAAAGATGTAGGTGCGGCAACTTGTGCGCCTTTAAGTTTTAGTGCCATTATTCTCTCCTACTTAACCATTTTCATGGCAAAATCAACAACCTTCATGAAATCATCAGGTGATTTATTTACCATACGTTTAATCTTGTCTTGATTCTTTTTGTTTACTTTATCATATACCGCGACTAGTGCGCTTGCAGTAAACAAATCAACTGTCGTACTTTTCTTATTATCGAATTTAACTTTCTGTGCCTGTTTGTCTTTTACAATTTTTTTAAGAGTATCAATAACATCTTCATTAAGTTCTTCAACAGACTCTTCTATAGAGTCTTCAATTACTTCTTCTTCGACAGCATCAACTACCAGATCAGAATCGATTTCGACTTCTTCATCTTCCAAATAGTATGAATAACCAAAGTTTTTAAATCTCTTCATCGCTTACTACTTCCTCTGGTTCTGAATTTACTACATGCTCTGGTTCTGCTTCGACTTTAGGTGCCATAAATGAATGTGCAACTTCAACGCGCTTTACTTCTAATGCATCAGACACTTTTTGAGCAAGAATGTCATTCACCGCAGATTTAAATTGTGCGGCGTCACTATTCACTGCAAACTTTACAGCGTCATCAGTACTATATTCAGACATATTTTATCTCCTTTACACCAACTATTTATAAAAAAATAGTTCTTTCATTATCTAAAAAGGCTGTTCATCTCCACCTTCTTCTTCATCATCATTGTATGCACCATCATCACCATCTTCAATTTCATCTTCGATTTCTTTGGTGATTTGCTCAATCTCTTCTTCAGTTTGATGTAGAACGTTCTTTTGAATCCAAGCGGTAGAATAATACTTACCCGTAAATTGATCTACTTCAGCCAGAAGTCTTAATCTATTCTCCATAATTTCTGCATCTTTAAGTTCTGCAAAATGGTTGTCTTCTACGAAATCAAAGAACACATTCTGCTTAATTTCTTCCCACTCTTGTTTGGTCATAATACCCTTGAGTAGAAGTTGTTTCTCTAGCAAGTCATAGAACAATTCAGAAAACTTAGTTCTTAGTCGAGATACAAATTTAGAGAATTTCAATTCATCTCTTGTAATCTCTGATGCTCTACCGATATTAAACTGCGATTCCGATTCAAGTCTGGATACCGGAACATTAAGTGCTTCATACAACTTTCGGCGGAAATACATTACATCATCTAGCTCACCTAGATTTTGTCCGCCTGGTAATGTCGTAATCTCTGTACTTCTACCACCTTCTCGACGCGGCAACCAATAGTCTTCCAGCATAGTAAGGAATTTTCGGTCATCCTTAATATCACCTGTGGCTGCATCATAAACCAAACGGTTCTTATGCTTCGCCATCATATCACGTAGATATTGCTCTGCCTTACCCTTTGGTAGATTACCTACATCAATATAGAAAATTCTTC
>VTLG01012354.1_pt1 | contig 22924 bp, 41 predicted proteins | sample 4694571 | NCBI WGS metagenome assembly VTLG01 (sample SAMN12604809, study PRJNA352737) | marine metagenome | biome: ENVO:00000447; feature: ENVO:00000209|ENVO:00000569|ENVO:01000036; material: ENVO:00002151; isolation source: viral sequences binned using virsorter ...
TTTCGATTGATGTATTAGCTCTTAGTTTTGCTAATTTTTCGTTTTGATCTAGTTTTTCATCTGTGCTTTGTTGGTTCATCATTGCCTTCATACGATCAAGATTAATTTTTTCTTGTCCTTCTGTTTTTTTACGTTGATTATCCATAGCTCTAAGATCTAATTCTCTTGCTCTTAACTGTGCAACTGGGTCATTACCAAAACCAGATGTAACTTCTCTTTCTTCTTTTAAGAATTCAGTCATCATCTCTGCAATCAAGACAGCTTTTCTAGATTCAATTCTTTGTTGCATCTCTTGTGCCTGCATCTGCATCTGTGGATTCTGCATCATCATCTGTAGTTGTGGTAACTCTTCTCTAAACTCTAATTCAATCTGTTCTTGAGCCATTAAACTAATATGTTCAAAAATATTTTTTTCCATAGCAGCTGTAACCATTGGATTATTTCTTGCAATGTTAGTTGCCATAAAATTTAAATGCGAAGTAATGTGAGCTCTATGATCTTGACCAGGGAAAGCTTGAAAAGGTTTACCACTTAGAGCCATGATGTTTTCTAAACTTGGATCTAATGGTGTTGGTGCTTGTGGTTTAACAAGAAGCTTATCAATATCTTTTACACCTAAAGCTTCATACATATTTCTATACGCAGCATACATATTATGCATTTGTGGATTTGATGTTGCCAGCTGCAACTCTGTTTGTGCGAGGGAAATACGCTGAGTTTGTGAAAAGATGTTGGGATCAGCAACTGGCACTATATCTACTCTATCGTCAAAGTCCTGTTGTTTAATCGTTCTTTGACCCCCAACTACGTCATACGGATATTCCGGAGGTAGATATAACTTGAATACTCTTGCTAATAATCTGAATTCTTGTTTAAGAGCAGAGTAAATTCTTTTGTGAATAGCAGACATTGTTCTGCTTCCTCGTTCTAATAATGCAACCGTTGTACCTACAGCAGCTTGTTGGTTACCATCACCCACTTGTAAATCAGCAATCGATGCAAATCTTTGACCTGCATTAACTACGATACCCATCAAGTTTAATAATGTAGCTGATGGCTCTTTGAAAGGCAGCATCATAAATGAGTCTTTTAAATTTCCACCCGGTGCATCTACATCTCTAAACTCACCTGGTTGAATTGATTGCGCGTCATCTCTAATTCTAATGCCACGCATTTTAAAACCTGCGGGTAAGTTGGAAAGTGTACCCGCATCCAATAATTGACGAAGAGCTGCTGTTGCAGTTCTAGACAGACCACCAATCATATGGATGAGACCGAAGCCATAGAAACCTAACCCAGGTAAAAATTTAAAGTGGGTAAAATACGGAATCTTAGTTTTAGTTTGATCTCCAATTTCATAATTTCTTCTAATAGATAAAACCATTCGTGTAGCTAATTCTATTGTTACGATGTATGGAATTTTTATTCCTGAAGGCTCACCTGTTTGTTGATCTTGATCTTCAAAACCTTCTAGATCTAAATTAACATGACATTCTAATATTGTATAAATATCTTCGTCTTGAGATTTTCTTTGTCCTTCAAGTTCTCTTTCTTTTTTCTCTACATCGTTTTCTTCATAACCTGGTGTACCAAGTTCTATGTCTCTATAGAAACCTGCAACCTGTTGTTTTCGTAAATCGTTTTTAGAAACTTTTAACCGGTGAATGACTGCCTCCGCATCTTCTAATGAGGTAGCTGAGTACGGGACAATCAAATCATCTGCCGGCACAAACTTTGATACTGCTCTTTTTTCAAGCTCATCGTAATAAACTTTTTTAAACGCTGAACCTGCGAGAGGGAGATAAAAGAGCAAAGAATCAAAGTCGGGCTCATAGTCTTTCATTTTTTCCATGAGCTCGTAATTCATGTAATCTTTGACACGTTCTGCTTGTTGTGCTTTTTCTTGATTAGGTGCACCAACGACTTGTGTTCTAACTGGTCCGTTGGCTGGTAATAATTCTTTGTAAGCTAAAGCTTGAAACTGTGTAACTGCTTCTGCAAGAACTGGGTGAGTTGCACCACTTGCACCTTGAAACGGTTCTGTTCGCATGTCGTATTTAAATCCTAAAAGATCTAAACCTTTTGTGTATGATTGTTCCCAATCTTTTCTTGATGCGTTATACTCGTTATACTTACCGGTAAGGTCACTTCCTAATTCGTTTAATATTTCGTCTGGTAAAAATTCTGCTAAGTTTGCGTAGTGCTCGTCACCACCTTCTGGTGATGCTGCGTTAGGATCAAAATCTATTTCTACTGATCCATCTTCCTGTTCTTCTATCTCAACTGGTCCTGGTGCTTGTTCCTGTGCTTCAACAGAAGTTTCTACTGCTTCACTAATTTCTTCTTCACCCGGTACTTGAACCGAGCCCCTTGGACCTTGAGTTAGGGACTTGTCTATTTTGTCTGCCATTTTTTATTTTCTCCAACTTGACTGTTTTAACAGTATTATAATTAATATTCAACCCTTGAGGCGTGGGCCCTGACTTAGGCGGCAACAGGTGAGTTTTAGGATAAACGGTCATTTAGTTTCCTCTCTAACCTGTCTTAAAGCTTCACTTATAGCAGAATCAAGGGTCATATCTGTTCTTAAATCATTTACTATTTTATTAAATTTGTCTTGTGTTGGCTTATCCTTATACTTTAAATATTTTTTTGCATAGTCACCACTACCTGTAAATTTATCTTCACGCTCAATAGTTCCAATACCTTCAGGTACAACTTCACGTAATCTCTGTTTCTGTGCTCTGTCTTGAAATTGAAATTTTAAATCTTGTACAACTTTGATTGCTTCATCTACGGTAAACGTATCATCATTGAGTCCTTGTTTAGTAAATTTATTTAAGGCAGATTTAATATCTGCAGTTGGTAAAGCTCCGTTATATAATGCTCCTACATATATTTCTGCTTTGTCTTTAAACTTGTCTAATGTGAAAAGGTCTAAACCTTTTGTAGTTGTATCTACCTGCATAGATTTTGGTGGCTCTACAATATCTTCTGAGCCATCTGCTAAATGCACACGGCCACCTGTAGCTCTAAAGTTTTCTCTACCTCCACCTTTTCTACCAACTCCTGATGCCATTCTCATGTAATCTCTGAGAGATTTTTTACCACCACTGTTTAAATAATATTTATAAGCTTTCATCATATTATCAAAAGCTTTATCTTCTGCAGATGCAAAATCTATTTCTACTACCCCGTCTGATCCATCAGACAAAAAAGTTCTACTAAGTGTTTCAGCGTTTGCTTTTGATTTTAATTTTTGGGCAGTTGTAGGTGATTCGATGTACGAAGTTATCGCCTTCCCGTAATCAGCGATTTTCATGTTAAGCTCCTAGTATTCCGGCTAATCCTCCACGGGCTAAATCTACTGAAGCTTGTCCTCTTTCTAATCTTAAAAAATCATCTATGTCCATGATAGGCATTCCAGGTTTTTGCTCATTCATGTCGTACTTGTATTTTTCATACATTTCAATTTCTTCGGGATCATATTTACCTGGCTCGTAACTAGCTAAACTTACATTGTCTGTGTTGGATTTAGCTCCACCGCCAGACATCATTTCTTCCATGTAAAATTCTTTTATCTCTTCTAGAGATCTTGGTCTTCTTCTTCTTTTCTTAATAAATTCTTCAACAACTTCTTCGATTCTAATATCCATGTTGCCTGATGCTAGTTGCATGACGCCTTCTTTTTCCATAGGTCTACTTCCTTTTAAAGTCTTTTCAAGATCACCGATTGGATCCATTTCAACTTCTTTGATTTTTATATTATTCCTTTTAATGTAATCAGTCAAGGATTCTCCTGCCTCGACTCCTACGCCAGAATTATAAGCGTCAATTACATCTTCGTATCGTTCGTATTCCATTAGTAATATGTCCTTTGTTTTTGAACTATAGGTTCATCTATATAGTCTTCAGGGTGAGAAATCAACCCACCTTGTCTAAATCTCATTAACGCTTGGGTCATGGAATCGACTAAATCGTCATGATCTCCGTAAGGAAAAGCAGCACATTCTTCAATTACTTCCTGTGCAAATTCCATTTCTTTGGGCGCCCATATCAGTCCCGATTCAAACATCGGAGAAACTGCGTTAACCCTAGTGTGCTTATCGTTGCCTTTACTAGGTGTAAAATTTATAACAGGTATCCCCATCTTACGCAACTCATAAGTTAGTGGTAGTCCAGATGCCTTACCTTCAATGATAACTGTTTCTGGATTCCAGTAGCCGTATTGTTCAAGCGCTATCCTACGAAGCTCTGGAAACTCGTATCGACCTTTTATCATGTCGACTAAAATTAAATTTGGTGGATCGTCTTCTGATGGACGAAAGACTCCCCATGTCGTTATCGCACTAAAGTCGGCAGTTTGTTTTTTCATAAAAGCTGTATCGTAAGATTGTATTATATGTTCTAGTGGAGGCAGATCTTCGTCCTCCCAAGGTTTCCACCATTCACGTTTTATTAATGCACCTTCTTCTGAAGTTGGGTTCTGCATGTATTGTGCATTCCATTTTGATAGAGGTATAGAAGCTTTAACAGATTCTAAATCTTCTAGTTGCCAATACTCAGGCCACACAGGATCGCCTGAAGGCATGATAGCAGGGAATTCTATTATCTCCCACTGATCTGCTTTGACTTCTTTTTGTGCACTTAACAATCTACCTGTTAAATCTTTTTCATTCCAACGAGTCATAATTACAATAATAGATCCACCAGGTTGAAGACGTTGTCTTGGTCCTGATGTGTACCATTCGTAAGTTCGCTCAAGTGCTTGTGAATTCATGGCGTCTTGTTCAGAGTGCGGGTCGTCAATAATTAAAAGGTCTGCACCTCTTCCTGTTATTGCCGAACCCACACCGGCTGCATAGTACTCACCTCCTTGAGCGGTCTCCCACTTACCAGCGGCTTGTGAATCTTCTCTGAGTTTTGTTTTAAATACTTTTTGATACTCAGGAGAGTCAATAAGAGCTTTGGCCTTACGACCAAAACGCACTGATAATTCTGTAGTGTTAGTAGATTGAATAATTTTTAATTTAGGATTTTTACCAACCATCCATGCAGGTAAAAGATAAGAACCAAATTCTGATTTAGTATGCCTTGGTGGCATATTAATAATTAATCTTTTTATTTCTCCAGATGCAAGTTTATTAAACTTGTCTGCTATTCGTTTGTGATGCGAGCCTTCAATAAAATCAGGCCATACATGTTTAACAAAAGATAGAAAGTCAGTTTGAATTGTATCTTGTTTTTTCTTCTCACCATACTTGTTTGCTAGTAAAGCAAACTCTCTTCTTACATCAGCAGGTAATTTATCTAAGTTCTGTATAAATTTTTCATTCATAAAAATTTTTCCGCAAAATTTTTTTACAAGTATTTTGAAAACTTGCAAAGTATTTTACCACTATCTATTTAAAAAACCTAGCATAAATACGTTGCTCTGGGACCCCTAGTTTGTAAACCAAAAAACATTATTTAAAAAAATTTCGAAATTCAACCTGTGGTTGGTACCTCTATGGACCCTGGCGCGTAGCGCCAGGGTAGAAAGGTTAATCTAATAAAGTCATGTAAGCTTTGGCGTTAAGCTTACCAAATTTATGTAGACCTTTACGAACTGTATCATAGTCCTCATCCCATTCCGCCTGCTTGATTTCTATGTACAGTTTGTGTTCTTCCGGTGTAAGCATTTCGCTCTCACCTGAATAAGGGTTTGTTGCTTTTATCTTTTCTATCATATGGGATAATCCTATCATATCTGTCTAGTTTCGTCAACCTCTATTTTTGTTTCGGTCCAAGAATGCCAACTATTAGATTGACGTTCTTTTACAGGGTCCAGGATAGGAGTTTCAAGAGCCTCGGTCCTCGGTGCAATGGCTATGATTTCCCTAATGTAAGTATTTGCAAAATCATTATAACAACCATTACTACAAAAATAATCATAGAAGTTTGTATATGGTTCACTATATGGTTTTACCTTACGCGTTCTTAAAACCTTTGAGCCTTTAACACCTCGAACTCTATCCTGTGTATGTTGTTTATGGCACCTTGGTCCATGACACCAATTAAAGTTGCTCATCTTTAATCCAATCTGTTGCAAGATCAAGTTGATCTAAATTATTTATAGGTTCTTTTTTTATTTCTATTTCACGTTCTATATCAAATTTAACATCTGTTAATTTTTCAACTGTTAAATCCTCAATCGGCACTCCATTAATTTCAATCATGATCTGCCCTCCACTTGTGGAAACATAAAGAACCATTTAACTGTGAATGTAGTTGCAATTGCAAAGCCAATCCAAAAGTCAAAGTGAATTGCTAAGATTACACCTAAAAAAATCATCGCGAAGTGTAACGCGAAATATATTGCTTGTAACATAATTATACCTTTCTATTTGTTTATGGGACAATCCTATATGAATTGTCCCATAGTGTCAACCACTAATTTATAGATTGTTGTTCTCGGAGTAATTGTTTAGCGATTGCAATTTTTTCTTCTCTTGTTTGTTCTACCTCATCTGTTAATAAATCAGCTAGATTTGTTGGACTATAAATTGATAATGCCATTGAACTACTTTCATTCAAAACACTTTCATTTAATGCAATTCCAAGTTTGTCAGCTAACTCTTTTGCTTGGTCAAAGTATCTGTAAGATTTTAAACCAAGTTTTAGTTTCTGCATTTTCTTATCAACATTGTCAAAAAGATTTTTGTGTGCAAGTATTACATTTTCTTTTGCAACCTCAAAACTTTTAAACCAATTATAAGTGTCCTCATGTGCTTTGAACATACGACTATGACAATAACTTGTTCCAATAACCCAAAGTTTAAAATCATTTTCCCATGTATCTTTATGATAAGATGATTGTCCACTTGCGTCATTACGAGAACCAAAACCCAAATATTTATTAACTGCACTTTCACTATTATAATAAGTTGGATTTCTTTTTTGATAATCGTCGCCAAGTCTAACATCATAATCTGCGTCAATACCTTTAGACTTTATCTCATCACGATAATAAGAAGTTAAAAACTCTTTATCAGCTTTGAACTCAATGTGAACATCATCAAACTTTTCAACAGGATTATCATTATAATCTGTGTCCATACGAGGTGTAGAGTTTTGAACATGAAAACAATTATCATGGTAAAGTTGTCCACCACTATCGCCATACTTATTATTCATGGCTTTAATTGTATCAACATCTTCTTGTGGTTGATGAAATCTTACAAGACCATTGATTTCAACTTTTGCTTGTTCTCGCATTTGATTGTAGTTTGTTATTGCGTCTTGGTGTTGTTTCTTGTATTTTGAATTATCTTCAAAATGTTGCTGAAAAATATCAGCGATCACTTTACGCTTATCAGCGTTTAGTGTTTGTCTTTTTTCTTTTTGCATAATTGTATTTCCTTTCATGTGTCCTATATACTCCTAATATTAAATAATGTCAAATAAAAAAAAATTCAACCTGTACGTGTACTGCACTTTAGAATGATTCTAATCTAGGTGCGACAATAATGTCCTTGTATATATAGGATAATGTTATATAGTCCCAATAGAAAGGAAAAAAGAAATATGGAACTAAACAAAACATTTAAAATAACTTTTTGGGCAAAGAAACACAAAAAGCATATTACAAGAAATGCAAAGTGGACTGAACTGTGCAGATACTTTACATCAAAACAAGGTGTACCTTGCATGACTTATTATGACCTAGACAATGAGGGTTATAGAACTGCAACTACAACGTGGAGGGTTCAGTTATAGAATTAATTAATGGGACAGATCCAGTGTCACACCAAGCTCCTTGCTTCGTCTTCACTGGATGCTGATCCCTGGTCTATTGTGCCAGGTGGCTTTGAGTCGAAGTGCGATGGACCTGGGATCAGTCAACGCGCCGCCGCCGCTAGATCACAGACAGTCTGGCGTTGGCTGGTCGTAGAAAGGATATTATGAACAGAGAAAAAATTTTAATCAGGCACTGGCACTGGCTGCAGGTTAACGGCTACAAGGAGCAGGCCGCAAGCTGCAAGCTTCAAGCCTCAAGCTTGACAAGGAAGAATTATAGGATTATAAAGGATTATGAAAGTAAAAGAAGCAAAACAAATAACAGGTAGTTTAACCCGTACAAGCAAAATGCCTGGGCTGTCTTACAGCCTGCCGGCCTGGGAGTGTAAAACAGGATCGAAGCTTCGAAAGGTGAAGGGCTCAGTCTGCAGCGCTTGCTATGCCCTGAAGGGTAACTACACAAGATACAAAGCAATTAAAGCAGCTCAATATGATAGACTAGAAAAAATTAAAAATTCTTTGTGGGTTGCTGCAATGGTTGTACAGGTGAAGCGACAGAAGTATTTCCGCTGGCACGATGCCGGGGACGTCCAGGACTTGAACCACTTGAAAAAAATTTACAGCGTCTGCAGGTTAACACCTGAGGTGAAGCACTGGATGCCAACTAGAGAAGCCTGGATCAAAAACCACTTGGACAGCAAACCTGCAAACCTGGTGATTAGGTTCAGCCCGCCAATGATTGGGCAGCGCAACGACACCTGGCCAAACTCTTCAATGGTTGTAGAGACTGGCGCCACGTGTCCAGCCCCGAAGCAGAACAACAGCTGCGGAGACTGTAGACAATGTTGGGATCCTCTGGTAAAAGTAGTTTCATACGGGAAGCATTAATGTTTAGACATCCAAAATATTATAAAGAATTACGCAAGCTACGTAATAAACTGGATCAGGCCATTAGCGAGCCAAGCTCGACGGAGCAAGTGGAGCGTGCGCCTGGTCCGGGCCCGAAGCGTCAAGCCTCAAGCGGCAAGCCACAAGCTGCAAGCCTTGAGAAGCAAGCCTCAAGCCCCGAGGAGCAAGCTTCAAGCCGCAAGCCTTGAGCATCAAGCTCCTTGATTACCTTCCCCTCATAAAGTTTTATGGAGTTAAGACCGAGGGCCTTAACTAGAATAAATGTATTGTCAGGATGTTTCACATGGAATGCTATTTGATGAGGCGACAGGCGTACCTTGTTTGTTTTTGTTACTTTTAATTCAACAGTAAAAAAATAATTATTAGTATTGTATCCGAGTATGTCCGGTGTACCCCAAGAAGCAGTGTTTTCTACACGGGTAAACGATAATTTGCAGTTGTTCTTAACGTTAAAGTTTTTAATTTCGTACCAAAATTTTTTCTCTGGATTCACTACTACACCTCATTCTATTTCATAAACAATTGCACTGACAATCTAGGCATCAACGGACTTAAAACAGGGTTAACTTTATGTGGAAGAGGAGCTTTAACTATAACCAAAGAGTTACCCACTGGTGGTAAAAAGCCATGACCATTTGCATCAGTGAACATGAACTCGCCTCCCCATTGTTTATGCCATCTATTATTTAAATAATAAGTTGCACCATATCTCCAGCGGCCATCATCATGCCAGTTTATACCAGTGCCTTTCTCAAGATAATGAATTGTAGTTGTCATGTCTTCCATCTCAGTAAATAAACAATAAGGATTAAGAAGTAATTCTTTTTTTAATATTTCAAAAGGTGGATAATTATTTACTTCAACACGTTTAGGTGGTTGCATATTTTGATATAAAAAACTATTCCAAGCACTCTTAACATCTTTTAAATTAAGACTTTTTCGTTCACGAATAATTGCATTATGAATACCTTTGTAGACTTCTTTATCAAGAAAGTCTTGTATCCACCAAATTTTTCCAGGTATTGAATAAGATAATTTCACAACTTCTTAATGACTTTGCCCATCTTCCATTGTTCAGGAGATACAGTAATGGCAAGTCGATGAGTTTCTCTTACACCAATAATTTTATTTTCTAGCAACTTAACACCATCAATGTCATAAAAATCACCATTCGGTAAGATAACTTGCACTCTAGCGTTAGCTGCTACCTCACCTTTTAAAAATTTATCTAATGCTTGTCTTAATACCTTTCCAGTAAACATAGGTTGATTTATAGACCAAGTTGTACTAAATATCAAGTATGGGTGTACCAAAAAAATTAACTGAACAACAAATGAAATTTGCCTACGAGTTGGTAACAAACGAAGGTAGAGAGACAGCTACACAGTGTGCCGTCAATGCAGGTTTTGCAAAAGACTCGGCTAGACAATACGCAAGTAAGTTACAGAATCCAAAGTTGTATCCACTAGTTGTTAAATACATTGGTGAACTAAGAGAAGAGTGGCAAAAGAAATATGAAGTCACTTATGAAAAACATATTGCAGAGTTAGGTCAGATCAGAAAAGAAGCTCTTAAAAAAGGAGCGTGGTCTGCAGCGGTGAATGCAGAAGTTGCCCGTGGTAAAGCTGCGGGGCTATATATCGAGCAGAAGATAATAAGGACTGGAAAATTAGAAGACTTAACAACAGAAGAATTAGAGTCGCGTATGAAAAAAATAATCGACGATTACTCACCAATTTTAGAAAATGTGCCATTTGAAGAATTAAAAGAGCAAGTACAAGAAAAAACAAACCCACAAAAGGACGAGCAGGGATCTCAATCAGAGGATAATTAATCATATTTCTTTTAGTTGACAAATAATAGAATACCTTTTTGATTTATCATCTGACGCCCAGTTTAGAGGGCTATGCAAAGTATTAGCATGCCACAAGACAGCTCTGTTTTCGTTAAAACCAACATGTGTATTTAATTCATTATTTAAATAAAATCCTGTGCCTTTATGAAGATTAACATTACCTTTAATATAAATTATTAATTGATAATCACAGTTCTCTGTAAGATCACAATGAGGTAATGGTTCAACCGAGGCTACTAAAGTGTAACTACAAAAATTAACTTTAAATTTTTTTCTCCAAATAATTTCACACATAGTTTTAATTTTTTCATATATGTCTTTTTCAACAGGTGCAGCAAACCAGGGGTGTTCACCTGAAGTTAGAAGATTATCATTAGCCTTGTATGGATAGTAATTAATTTTATTATATATAGTATTAAATAATTCTTCTTCAAAAAAATTATCTTTTATACTAATATCAAATCCAGTGTCTTGTTCTAATTCTTTTGTCACAAAAGAACTCTTTCCATCTTAACAATACAACCTTTAGGAAAAACATTTCTATCAGAAAATAATTCATCGTTATCTTCATAACTTGCAAACGTCCAAACATTTTTTTTATTTTGATCAAAAAGATACGCATGAGTTATCATAACAGATGGTGTTAAACCTAGTGAGTCATGAGCTGTTGCGTGCCCAGAATCGCCAGTCGGATCGACCCACGTAATTTTATAAAAATAATATCTTTTCTTTTTTATAATTACTGATTTATATTTACTTTTCTTTGCTATCATTTTTTGCTGTTAATGTTTTATCGCCGTCTATTAAATTTATATTTCCTGAAATAGAAACTCTTTCTCCTTCTGTTTTTTTAAATGGATAAACCCAATGTGGTAAACCTGCAGGGAAAATAAACAGATCTCCAACCGAGGGTAAGTGAGAGTGTGTTATTAAAAATAATTTACTCATGGCGGTGAAAGTAGGCATATTAAAATCAAACGTTATACAACCAGGGCCTGGACTACTAGATACACTAGTATGACATTCTTTATGTAAACCTTGAGGGACTTCTGTATAAACTACAAAAGACAAGTGTCCATCATGTGTGTGAGGAGGATTAAACTCATTTTTAGTTTGACGATTAACCCAAGCTGTTATCATTTCAAAACCATTACACAATGGTTGATTTCTATATTCTTGATAGCCTTGAGCGTAACTATTTAAATAAGGAAATAAAATTTTATGAACTTTTTCTTTATCTAAAGATTTTTCATTTTCTAAATGACCTGCTAAGTGATCTCTATAATCTTTTCCACTTTGCAATTTTTTAAAAGCTTCAACCTCTTCTGGAAGTAGTGTATAATTACATACAAATGGCCCCCAGTGTAAAAATCTATATTCTATCCTTCTTACGTCTGTCATAATTTCATTCCATAGAGTTTTATACATGAGAAATTGCTTTTGTAAAAAAGCTTTTCACGCGCGCGCGTAGGGAAAATCCCTGTAGCAGACTGAAGCACATTGTAACAATATTGTAACAAGCTATTATTCAATAGTATCAACAGTTTAAGTCCATTGTAGCATTGTATCACTATATTTTTCAAATTTTTTTTTTCTAAACATAAATCTCATACAGAATACTCTATGGGTTCTTGGTCCCTGATGCCTGAAGCTTGTAATATAGGTCAACTCTTCTTAGCCATTCGAACATAAAATGTTGAAATTCCTTACCATATGACACGTATCTAAGAACATCACCACCTTTAACGCTAATTAGAATCACTCCAGACTGTATGTTAGTGCCATACACATAGTTGTGAGCCGTAGCGTAGGCCGCGCATTGTACAAAATAATCGTCGATCCATTCACGCTTTTTATACTTATTAGATTGTTTAAAATCTATAATAGCCTCTCGGCCTTCATATACACCAGCAACGTCTGAGGCGCCCGCATACAGTCCCGGGTACCATAGAGGCATCTCTAGGCCCCAAACCTCTGTGAGAGGGCTGAAATGGCCTTTATCGATGATGTTTTGAGCCATGGTGCCTGCTTCCTGACCTAAATCAGATAAATCCATGTGGCCTTCGCCTTTTACATAACCCTCAAGAATTCTATGCATTATTGTACCTCGAGCGGCTGCATCGTCACGTATTTGGTCTGCCTTCTTTTCGCCTTCTCTTTGCCTCCATGCTGCCAGCTTTGCCTTACTTTCTTCAGATTTGGTGGCAGACAATATCGTTGTCACCGATGGCAACTTCTCCTCGTTTATGTCATACACCCTACCAGTTGGTAGAGTTACTCTTTTAATAGTTTGATAATCAAACTTCGGCTTTCCGTTCCATAGCATATGTAACCTTTCTAGTTTAGAACTATTCTAAACTCATAGCTTGTTTATATTCTTCTAAATTAACCACCTTACCATTCATGATCTGTGCATCGTAATGATCTATGATTTGTTGTATCTTAGGCAACTTGGTATGTGCCCAAGGCCAGATCAAACAACAGACATAGAAGGCATCACGAAATGTACAACGCCATCTATATTGCATCAAATATCCAGTGCCATCTTTACGTTTACCTTTACGTGGTTTTTTAGTTAAAGTACCCACTTTTAAGACTTCGTGCACCCAAAGCAGAACAGACTTATCAGTCATGGTTATTTCCATATTTAATCTTAAGCTATTTGATATGCGATGGCCTTTGCCTTTGTGTTTCTTTTTCTTTTCAGGTCCACGTTTAAAATGTATCGAACCTTCACCATCAAATAAACCTGCAATATATGCTCTGTCAGTCTCTGCTATCATTTTGTATTATCCATCTAATTGCTGTTGTTGTTGGATTAAAACCATCAAACTTTAAATCTCTGGCACAAGATGTTAAAAATAACATTATCAAGGCAATCCATACTATTGATTTCATTTAAGACTCCGGGCTAATAAACATTTCTTTTCACCCATGCCATGGGTAGTAAATCCAAACAACTCCATTGCATATGCAATTACACTCATCTCGCATTTATCTGTATCGTCAAATACAAATCGTGCACGTGGCGCTGCTCGGTTAGCAAACCAAACTGCTTCTGTTAATACATCTTTAGACATGTGTGGTCCGTCAAAATGAACGAATGCATAAGTCTTTTCATTCCAATCAGGATGACACATAAACATAGTGTCAGTCATGTTGGCTAATACAAATTTACCATTGTTACGATACTCTTTAAAATCGTTAAGCAATGTATCTCTCATCTCATCAGTGTAGTCTACTTTAAACTCTCCACGCCATCGCTCTGGCCATGAGAAAGTATACTTTCTATCGTAGTGTTGGTAAGACAAGTTACCATAAGGATCAATCCCTACATGAGTTTTATTATTTACTATGTTGTCCATTATTATCTTAGAGCCAAGTCCTTGACGTACACCTATCTCACAACTGTAGTGACCTTCACAATCAAACTTAGCCCACTTCTCTAACAAATCATACTCTTCACTATCACCTTTTATCATAATTTCTCCGGCTCAAATTCTTTTAAGACTTCTAATTTTTCTTTGGCGTTTGCTATCTTTTCTATAAGTTTGTTACACTCTTCAACATGTTGAGGGTGTTCTCCAATACCAACAGAACTTTCAAAATATATTTTTAACGTTGCATCAGCGTGGGCAATGTCAGCTTGGTACTGCGCTTCTAATGCATCAAGTATTGCTCTTTTCATGTAACCTCTTTTCTAATTTAGTGATTGTATCTTTTAATAATTTAATTTGTTTACCTGCACGTTTACACACGCCTTGTAGAAATTTTATTTTTTCTTTGTCACTGGGTTGTATCATTCTGTTCTTCCTCCTCTTCTACTTCACCTTGACTTTCACAAAACTCACAGTTAGCAAACTGTTCCTCTCGTGCTTGTTCGTAAGGCACACGAACAAATCCGTTACCATTGCATACTTTGCAGATAATCTTTCTTTTCATTTGCTTTCTCCTTAAAATATTTCTTTGCTTTCATTCTCACATACTCATGATCAAAACCTGCGAACGTACAGACAGTTTTAAAATCTGCATTAGGTTCTGTAAAATAATTACGAGACGATTCCATAAATCTTTTTTGATAGAACCTACCATAAGAATAAAAACCCCTACCTATTGCATCCTCCAGAGCTACAATTAAAACGTTTCTCCAAAGAGACTTAATAGGGTCTTTACTTTCTCCTATTACGTTAACCGCTTTTACTTCGTATTTTGCCATTTAATTTCTTTGCTTTCTCATCTACTAACATTCTAATCACTTGTGCTCTTGATAGGGTGATCCCTGGTGCCAGGACCTTGGTCATCTTATCAATCTTAGCATAGCAGTCGTGATCAACTGCAAGACTTTTGTATTTACTTATATCTGTCATCATCTTTCCTTTTGTTATATACAATCATATAGGATATTTATATAATTTTACAAGAGCTGTCAAGTCTTATTGTATTGCCTAGCTAGCTCGTCGGCCTTGTCGGTTATACGGTTTATAATCGCGTTTCGCATGTTTATTTAAATTCTTTTTATGACGTCGGGGCCTTTTCTTAGGCTTATCTCTAGGTGTAAAATGCTTAAATGTTCTCTTGGCCATTTGCTTTTATGTATGCTTTATCACTTTCACTTAACTTTAAATACCTTATACTACCATTAATGTGTTGTCTAGTATCTGCTCCACAGTTTGTGCATCTATAAAAATCAGATACAATTGCAACGAGTATTGAATCCTCTTCACACTCTTCACAATAACCATGAACAGTGTCTATTCTTTGAAATACTTTAAACGATTTATTACTCATTTTTTTTATACCATGTTGCAACAACATATCTTATGTTTTTGCTGACTTCCTTTACTCCATGTTTATAGAAAATTCCGTCAAAAAACAACCCTCTACCTGTAACAGGTTGTATTGTAGTTCCATCTTCGTAATAAGTTTGACCACCTTCAAAATTTTCATTTAAATAAACAATTGAAGAAAAAGTTGTTTTATTACTAGCTGTGTCAAAATGTAAATCCTGTTTAGAACCTGTAGGCCATTTAACAATTTGACACCAATCAATCTTAGAATTTACATCCACCGCCACTGTATTTGATTGAAGTTTTTTAAATAAAAAATTTATTTCGGAGTTATGATTAATTTCAAGATTTTGACTTGGATAAACATCTCTATATAAAAAAGAACTTTCTTTATTTTTTTCATAAAAATTTATTAAAGAAATACACTCTTCCTTCGATAAAAAATTATCGATGATTATAGTCTTCACACCAAATCTACAGCTTTCCCAGTAATAGGTTTGTATTTTGTTTTCTTATCTTCTCTGTACGCTCTCATGTATTGAGCTCTTGGTTGAAATGGTATCCAACTTGCATGTATCCACCCAGAGTTAGGTTCTCCTGGTGTATAGTATTCGAGAATCAGCTGATCTGTTTCACAGTTCATCTTTACCCAATCAGCGACTTCTGCATTATCAACTCCCATTACTTCGAAATCAACGGCCTCGGCTTTGGCATGCTGTGAATTAATGCTGCTACCAATAGCAACACACAACTCAGGTGAACGGTAGCCGCTAGTCACCTTTACCCTGCCGAACTGATCACGTACCGGCTGTAAAACTTTTTCACATAACATTTTTAATTTATCTATTTGATCTGCGTTAGGTTCGTTGTCGATACCTTTACGTATCGCAGTATCTGATTTAGTTAGCTCTTGAAGGCTGAAGTTACGTGTAAGTTTCATTATAAATATATATCTGCAACAATATTAATTCTTAGTTTATTTACATATTTTTTTACTGGTCTATGTTCAATATCTGATTTCCAAACATACCATGTATTTATATCTGGTTCAATACTAAAACCTTTTTTAAATTCAGTTCCAATTGTATTATTTAAATAACAAATAGCACTAAATTTATTTTTATTGTTTCCGTGACTGTGCCATCCAGAATTTATTTTATTTTTTGGAAAAGTAATAAAACACCACATTCTATCAATTTTATCAATATTAAAATTAGATTCTAAAGAGTCTTTAAAGATAGGAAAATGTTTATGTAAATTAGGATCGCTTTGATATTTGGGATGATCACAAGTTTTAAATTGTTCACAACATGGATTAATTTTTTGATATATTACAAGTGCATTTTGGAGTGAACTATTGTTTACTTTACTAAGAATAGGACAATGTTTTATTAACATTAAATTTATTTTAATATTAACTTTTTAATGGATTTAGATCCATCAATATTATCCTCTAATTCTGCCATAGATTTTATGCATTGATACTTAACATTTGTTTTGCCAAGAAGTTTTAAATCACGTTTAGCAATACGACCTCGCTCCATACATTTTCCAAATGAAGGTTGTATACGTGCCTCCTTGATCTCTCCATTAACCAGCATAAGTAAAGCTACAATCATTTCAGGCATTAGTGTGCACTCTTTCCATTTGCTCTAACTTTATCTTTTAAATCTTCAATATCATTTAATGCTTTATCTAATTGCTCTCTTAAAAATTCTATATTAACTTTGTTTGTCATATTTTGTTCTTGAGTTTCTTCCATTTTTTCTACAGTCTTATAAAGATCTTCAATCAACATATACTGTTCTTGGTCTGTGGGCAGTTGTTCACTTTTCTTGAGTAGGTCAGCTTCAAACAACTCACGTGATGTCTCTAACGAAGTCAGCCTGCCAGTCAACTCTGTGTATGCAATTACGCCAGCCACAACACCTGCGATTATCATTAGCATGTTCCTGATGGGCATGCTTACAGATGTGTTTTCAGATATCTTCATTTATTTTTTCTTTTTGTTTCTGTTCAATACAAACAAACTTAGCGTATAAATCATGTTTATTAACTTCTTCTTCTCCAATCGATTCTATTATTTTAATAGAATTTTTGTATCCGTCAATTAAACATTTGTAAGTGTTTTCGTACATTATATTAGATGTAACAGGTGGCATACAGGTGCTACTAACACTTGAACAAATAACTAAAGATAAAATATATTTCATTGTTTTGGTTTTGGTAAAGGTAGTATATATCCTTCTGGCGGCTCTTTTAATGTGGTATTATTATCCATAGTTTTTGAGTCTGGATTTTCTTTTATATAATCCTCTTTCAAATCATCCCATAGACTACCTGTAGGCATGCTTTCTGTCTCGATCGATTGTGGTATAACACCTCTGCATTTAGATACTAGCAATGTAAAGTTTGAGTTCTGTGCAAGACTAGGGTTTCTATTTACTTTGTTACACATCTTCATCAGCTCCAGCTGTTGTTTCAACTGCATATTTTCTTTTGACGTTTTGCAGTCTGTGCCAAGGTATTTTCTAAAACCTAAATTAAATCTCCAATTTTCATTATTATAATCTGTGCTACCAGAAGAGTTATAATTTGTATCATTCTGATAATTTTCTATACGAGCTTCAAACTCTCCACATCTATCGCTGTTGTTAAGATATTCGTTTCTAGGATACGCAGGTCCCATCCAGGCTATCAGACACAATAAAACTATTAGTATTCCAGTAAAATAATAATTCATCTTGGCGCACTCCATAATTCATCCTAATAATTTATCTCTCTGTTGAGATCTTTAATATCGTATTCCATTTGTCTAACCTTATCAGCTAGAATTTCGTATAAGTTTTCAGCCATCTCCCATGTGCCCTCTGCTCTCTCTAATTTTGCAATTACTGTGTTAACATTATCTGTTAATACAGCCATGTCTCTACGAACATTTTCCATGCTCATCGTTTTTAATTCTTGTATCTCTGCTTGGTTCGCATTAATCGTATCTGTTAAGTTTACAATATACTTAACACCTGTGAATGTTCCGACCAGGACTGACGCCACGACCGGAACCATCACTATATTCTTTTTTAATAAGTCTACTAAATTCATTATCTAGTCCAGAACATTAATCTTTTAAAGATTTCTTTTAGTTTGTCCCATGCTCTGCAACATACATTCTTACATTTATCGATCATCGTTTTTCTCCTCAATGTTATAAAACATTCTATCTGAATCTTCAGTCACCCAGTCTCCATCTTCAGCATCCCAGTAGGTAGTTTGCACCTTATAGTCAGGCCAATCATTATCTGTGGTGTAGCTGTTAACGTGCCAAATTATTCTGTTGTTTGGCTGAGCTGCATAATTGCCATTCTTTAAGGCCATTATGTGTGCACACTTGTGCTCTTGAGGAATCTCAGAATGTTCCGTATCTAATATGTTAACATCTGGGTGAGCCCAGTCAATAGTAAAAAGATATTTGCCGTGGTAAAACTTTTTATCTCTTCCTAAATATTTTCCGTTTATACCATCCAACCAATCAAAGCAAGTAACAGCAGGGTGATAACTAAAACTGTTCCACAGCTCAAGTTCGTCGACAGACATATCCGGCACGTCCTTTCGTTCAAACTCTTTTTGAAAAAATGCTGAAATAGGCAAACGCCAATAGCACGCACCGTTGGGTAACATAATGTTAAATAGTAATGCACGACCTGAAATGGAAGTAAAACCAAAGATAACACAATCACCAGACTCTCCCTTATGTTCTTCAAGATCATATAAATACTCTCTTCTTATCTTACAGTAGATAGGTGGTATGTTTGCATTTAAATAAGCCATAATAAATCATTTTATAGATCCCCAATTTGGACCAGACTCATAGTCTACTTTATTTGGTATCTTCAAGTCAACTGCGTTTTCCATCACATCTTTAATTTTAGCAGCTTCTAAATCATTAATGACAGATATATCTAACTCATCGTGCACTTGTATGTGTGGTGTAATACCTTCTTTGTATAATTCTAGCATAGCTTTTTTTGTCATGTCGGCAGCTGATCCTTGAATTAGTTTATTTAATGCTTTGTATGTAAAAGCTCTACGTGTTGGATTGTTATGCCAATAATTTTTTTTAGGATTACCATCTTTGTCTTTTAACATTTCTCCTTCATCGTCTTTTATGTATGGACCCATCTTTTGTAAATCTTGCATGCGCTCTTCATCTTCCGGTGGTATGTATTTACCCCAGTCCGAACCTCTAAGTATTGGTTCGTATTTAGGAAACCTACATCGTCTACCTAATAAAGTTTTTATCTGACCTTTTTTAGAACCAGCTTTCATAACTTCATTCATTAATTGTTTTACAAACGGAACCTTTGAATGATATCTATCAAACAATTCCTCTGCTTTAAATTTAGATACACCCAACTCTGCTTGTAGTTTAGCTTTACCCATGCCGTAGAATAAACCAAGATTAATTACTTTAGCTTGTGATCTAGGTATCTCTGCCATCTCTGCAACTATTTTGTGAAAGTCTGTTGAAGGATCTGTATCGTATGAATCTGCAATTGTATTTACAGATGGTAAACCATAACGCAGTGCGTAGTGTGCAACAAGTCTTGGTTCCTGTTGCGAGTAGTCAAAACAACCCCACTTACAACCTTCTTCGGGTATAAATAAACTTCTAATCATTGGGCCTAAAACAGGATCACGTGCAGGTATTTGTTGCAGGTTTGGATTAGAATATGAAAAACGTCCAGTGATTGTTCCTCCATCATCAGATCTAATTTGATTTATCTCTGCATGAATTCTACCTTTGTGTTCATGTTTTAAAATTGTATCTATAAAAGTTGTATTAACCTTGTTTATTTTTCTAGCTTCTGCTATCTTTTGAATTACAGGATGTTCATGATTCGAAAGGAAATTTTTAGTAAATGAAGGCGCACCAGTTTTCTCAGTTGTTTCAAAAGGTAGTTTCAAATGTTCAAAAACTTTTTGAATGCTACGTGCGGCCCATATTTGAGTTTCTACTCCTGTCTCTATTTTTACTTGGTGGATTAATCTTTCTTCTTGTGTTGTTAATTCTTTCTTTAATTGATTCGCTCTTGTCACGTCTGCCCGCACCCCTAGGAAGCGCATATCCACTAGGCAAGGAAAAAGATCAGTCTCAAGATTAAAAATTTCTTCAAGATCATTTTCAATAATTAATTTTTTTACATGCTGCCAAAGTTTAAAAGTTAACTCTGCATCTTTTTCAGCGTATGCTCCCACTTCATGCGCAGGTAATCTCCACATGTCAGCTTTAGGATCTAGTCCTCTAGACTTTGCAGCTTCGTTAAGTGCTCTTTCGTTTTTACCTTCGTTTAAAAAATGCCAAGACAAAGTATTAAGTGTATATGAAAATCTATTTTCGTCTAACAGTGAGCAGGCGATCATTGTATCTACTAGTAAACCATTGATATTAAACCCTAAATTACGTATCCAAGATACGTCGTACATAGCATTATGAAATATTTTTGTAGCAGGGCAATCAAGAATATCTTTAAACCATTCAAGAGTTCTAGCTCTATCCATGTTAGGTCCCTCTTGGTGAGCTATAGGAAAATACCAAGTATCATTATAAGTAGCTACCGCTATGCCTACAACTTCTCCATTACCAACAACTGCACCAGATCCTTTTGATTTTAAATCTGGATCTCTTGTTTCTAAATCAATTGCAATCTCATCATAAGATCTAAGATCTGGATATTCTGTGGGTTGAACCCATTCTGTCTGTGGTAAAATCATTTTAAATTTTTTAATACAATGTAAACTATAGTGAGGCCAATAATTAAACATACCATACTATAACCAAACATGCCTAGTCCAAAACCAACTGTCATTTTTTTTTCTCCATATCCTTCATTTTAAGTAACTCTAATTGACAGTAGTGCACTATTTTTTTAATGTCCTCTGCCCCTCCTTTTCTTTGATAACGACAAACGTATTTTATAACGTTGCCCTGAAAGAACGATAGATCATTTTTAGAAATAAACTCGTATGGCTGAATAGGAAACTTGGTATAGTGATTCCCACCAACCTGAGTATATTGTGGAAACGCCTCATCCAATATATTTTTATCTGTCATAGTTGATACTCCTTTAATTTCTTTTTAGCTCTTAATTTATATATGTTATTTCGTGCTCTCGTTATACCCACGTACCACACTCTATGCTCCTCATCTTGTTTGTCAACACTTAACTTAATTCCTTGTTGTACAGTACGTCCTTGATGTAAAGATAAAATTACATTGTCTTCTTCACCACCTTTTATTGCATGTATAGTTGACAACCATATTCTTGCTCTTTCTTTTAAATTTTCTTTCGATGCAATTAAGTTTCTTAAATATAAAATTTCTTTTTGATCTGCTATAAATTTATCGTACCAAGGAATTTTAACATCCCAGTTACCTGTAGGTATAAACTCTTTTACTGCATTTATTTCCTTTTCATTTAATATTTCATCCATAGTCCATTTAGTATAAGCAGCAGCTGCTTCATACATACCAACCTTAAAACTTTTACCTTTGTTACTTTGATAATAAAAATTTTTACGTCTTAAGTCTTTCATAATATCTAACAGATTGCTTTTAGTTCTTGTAAGTATAAGCCATTTACCTTTTTTTAAATCAACTTGATTAAGATCAGCTATGTAATGAGATTCACCATCATAATCTCTTGGTAAATAATGTTTTCTTTTTCTAATCCCCTGTATTTTTGTTATAGGATATCTTGCCTCTGCTTGCACAGACATTGATATACGTCTTGATTGTCTTAGTATTCTTTCTTTCGCAGGTTCTTGTACAAATCTTTTTACATCAGCACCTGCCCAGGCATAGATAGCCTGGTCATCATCACCAGCTAAATAAATTTGATCACAGTGTTCTTTTAATTTATCGTATAGTTGCCACTGCAATGGTGATAGATCTTGTGCTTCATCAATAAATATAGCTTTAAACTTTGGTATTTTATCAGAATTAATTACAGATTTAATTATGTCATTAAAATCATGTAAACTATTTTTCTTTTTATAAATTTGTAAATTTTTATAAATATGATCTAGCGTATCAAAATCTTTAACTTGTTTCTTATCATGTTCATTGAGATCAAACTCTTGTCTAATAGTAATATCTTTATTGATTGCTCTCTGTATCATTTGAAAGTATGGATTATTACAGGTTAAAAAATGTGTCTCTTCTTCATTGTATTTGTCTGTAAATGAAACACGTATATTTAATTTTTTACCTAAGTCTTCGTAATGATATGGTTGTATAATATCCTCTTCGTTTAATCCTAGTAAGTGATAACAAAATGCATGCAATGTTTGAAAGTATGGCACTTCTTTTTCAGATACATTAATTCTTTTGCGTGCTTCTTCTGCAGCTTTTCTAGTAAATGCAAAGTATCCTATCTTGTGTAATGGCACACCTTTACGTTCGTATGATTTTACACGCCTGATTAATCTAAATGTTTTACCTGTACCAGGTGGTCCATAAATTTTATTGATCTTGTGCATCGGCTTTTTTAAATCCATCCTTTAATGATCCACTCCAGCCGTATGATCCATGATG
>VTLG01014886.1_pt1 | contig 22924 bp, 43 predicted proteins | sample 4694571 | NCBI WGS metagenome assembly VTLG01 (sample SAMN12604809, study PRJNA352737) | marine metagenome | biome: ENVO:00000447; feature: ENVO:00000209|ENVO:00000569|ENVO:01000036; material: ENVO:00002151; isolation source: viral sequences binned using virsorter ...
CTGACTTCTCCATGAGCGGAGTCTTCAGTCCATTGAAGTCTCCACACACAGAGTTAACCACCGAGTGAGCCTTATCCTCCCATGTTTCGTAGGGATTTGAGGCATACTTCTGCTTGAAGATAGCCTCTCCCAATTCTGTTTTAAATGTCACGGTATCTATACTCTCCTACTACATGGTTTTCGTAATCCCATTTTGGGCCAACCTTAATCATACTAGAGATTTCTTTTTCTCTTTCGTAATCCCATGTTTTATTCTGAAGTTCTTTATATGTAGAGTAGAATATATCTCCATCACATTCAGCAAACTCTTGAGCAAACTTAGTGGCATGCTCCGCTAGTTCAACAGTTGCTTTCTGCAATTCTTTCTCATCATATTCTCTCATTACTACCGTCTTAGTTCTTATTCCTGATTTGCTCATGCGGCCTCCTTAGCCTTACGTTTAAAGTCATCTGATTCATCTTCACCAAATACACTGTGTTTATAAAACCCTGCTACCTTTAATACAGCGCGAGACAGTGCACGTTTCTCTGCCATTGCAACAGGGTACGCTTGCTTAGTATTTCCGGGTGACGCTTCACCAAATGTTTCGATGATGGTAGTTCCTTTCTGTGCTGTAGCCCTGATGACTACAAAGTCAGGAGCCATAGCCTCAACATCATACTTAACTGTAATGTTATTGTTTGCCTGTATCTTTTCGATACCAGTACGAGTAATGATTGTCATACCACGGCCACCGAACTTCAACTCATGGGTGTCCTCACCCTTAACAAGTCCGTTGGACACGAACAACTCACGCAACATATCATTCTTAGTGGTCATATTTTCCCTCAAATATTTCGATGTTGTCTTGTAACAGTTCAGTTATTTCTTGAACGCGCTCTTCAAGAGCCTCAACTTTTTTTTCTAACTCAGACTTTAAGGTTGATTTCCTTGGCGTATTATACCCATCTAAGTTAGCACTCATTTAGAACCTCCATAAGATTCTTCATTCTCTGTAACACCAGACTTAGTATCATCTACCTTAATCCATGAGTAGGATACACCATCATCAGGGTCAGGGTACACACACTTAACCTTAACTGTCTTGGTTTCCTGCATCACTCTGGTTGCTCCTTCTTCTGGACGCATGGCCTCGTTCATTGCATCACCCCATCCACCGAGGATGCTGTTAGCAAACTGTACCATATCAGTCGATGGTCTGTACATTTTCGGCATTTGTTTTCTCCATAAGTTTAAAGAAATGTTCTGCTCGTATAGCAACAAGCACCTCTCTACGATTTTTCTTTACAAACATGGCAGGCTCGTAGTCTCCTGCGTTTGAAACTGTCTGATCCCAACAGCCCCAAAAGTTTAATCTCTCTTGGTTCTTACATTCTACACTATAATTAAAGAGTTTTCTAGCGTATGGTGATAGTTGCACATCTTCGCCAGATGCACCCATACTTGTTGACTTAACATCGTCAGGTTCCAAACTCTTGTACACCTTCAGTATCATCTGAACCACCCATTTCTGGAGCCATCTCCCCTTTGATTTTGCTGACTGTGGGCGCAAATCCTTTACTCCTTACATGATCTTCGCATCGTTTGAACCAATCTTCCCTAGATTCACCTTCTTGTTTTCCCATTTCTCCGATTGATTCTTTAAACATATCAGTATACTTGGTGGATTTACCATTGTAATACTGAGTAGAATACTTTAATACCCAACACTTGTCACACAGATTATGCTTTGCATGGGTAGCAGGGCGTTGACATTTGCTACATAAGTGGTGCATCTGCTCTAATCTCCATTAAGTTATTGACAACACTCTGTTCTTCGTGGAACTTTCCAACAATATATTTAGGCAAATGTAGTTTATTTCTACTGTTTATCATAGTATCTTTTTTATTTTTCCCATTGTTTACCGTACCTATCCACTCAAATAATCCAGATATCTCTGGTTGGAAATAATTTATTTCAATCCATTCAAATTCTCCCGCAACATCCCAATGATCTGGGTTTCTTGCACTAGCATTAGGTCGATTGCGTTTAAAAATCTGATCTGTTTTGATTTCTTCAATCACAACTGGTGGTATTTCATCGTCACATCTGTCAATACAGGTATCAAAAAACACTGTCTCTTTAGCATACGCCCAACATTTCCTAGCATGAGGCCATTGAACAGGTGTTAGGTTCCAATTACTTTCATCCTCAAGCGATCCATCCTTTTCTAATAGAAAGTATGTAGGTTTAGGACAAGTAATTCTAAACTTATTTATATTAGGGTAATCAGAAAGCATATTAAATGCCTTTTGTGTTTGCTTTTCTTTATCTACTTCGTATGAATTATCTTTATATATTCTGTCAAATACATGAAGCCCAGAATCATATTTATCTTTTCTTGTTACTTTAGGCCATGAACCCCATGCGTTAGTTTTCCACCTGTCAGCAAACTCTTCTCCATTTACTATCCAGATAATACCATCTCCGAATTTATTGTAAAACTTTTCTCTCTTTTCTATTTCAGTATTGGATATGGGAGATGATTGCAATTCGATAACAGGGCCACCGGGAATCTTAATGTCAGCCCTATGCTTTTCACTGCCAAAGGTGCTTTTTATATATTGTTCTTGCCATTCTTTAGGAAACTTATTCTTCCAAGCAAGATGCCACTCTCCTTCTGGTTCTGACCAAGGATCGCAGTCCTCACCAGATAAGTGCGCCCAATGATGTATGTTTATCTCTCCGCATTTGCCAAGAACTTCTCCCCCGCAACCGGGACATTCACCTCTTTGACCAGAATGTTCTGGCCTTTTTCTTTCATCATCTACGATGGCGAATAACATTACCGCTCCTTGTTTTTTACCTTGTCAAGATACTCGGCATAAGCCTTATCTTTTTCATCACCTTCAAGAGTTTTAAATTTGCTTGCTTTTCGTGGGTTCCAATAGGGGTCTTTCATTCCTTTCATGTTTGCTGTTCCCATGTATTTCATTTTAACACTGGCATAACCTAAACCACCAGTACCTATACCACTATCAGCCAGAGAAGAAGTATCATACGTCACATCTTCTAGGTATTCTACTCTATTACCTCCTATCATTTGAGGTACTATCACAGTGTCATCAGACTTCTCATTAGTCTGAGCTTTGAGATACGCTTCCCACATTCTCTTGGTGTATGGTGCTTTTCTCTCCTTGGTTCCCGGCATACGGTCAAGCCAAGATATGCAATCAAGTATAAGGTTTAACGCCCCATCTTTGTGCGTTGGTTGGAAATCAACGTCATTTAGTTGGTTTCTATTAGCGTAATCTTCCGCTCTTCTGGTTACAATTTCATATGCTTTCATAAAAGACCTCTCTATAGTATATACAGTCTACCACTATTATACCATAAAGATAATCCGATTGACAGAACTACCTAATTATGTCAAAAAAGTGGTAAACTGTATTAACTATGAGAGGTATTAACGTGTGTGTAAGTATATCAGTACCATTTATAGTAGTAATAAATATTTCTTATGAGTATTCCAGAAGAAAAGGACAAGGCTCGTATCAAAAGACAGCGGAACCTTGTCTCTAAAAATAATAAGAATAAACCTAAGCGGCACAGGCCAAAGACTCTTTACTCTCGCTCTGAGGGGAAGCGTGTTCATCTATCAGATAGTTAAATGCTCTGCCTGCATCAGCGGCGGCATTAAATAAAAACTTCTTATCACTCTTTAATCGCTTCAACCAACCGTGAATATACTGTGTATGTTGTAGTCTTTCAAGCGGAATTCCCACATGGGAGCAGATCATAGCCGCTCCTAACTCAGCAACCAGTTCTTCATAGGCATACGCTTCATCGCCAAACCTCTTGCCTTTAGTCCTGTCTAACCTGTGTTTAGCACCAGTAGCATGGACAGTTTCATGCGCCTTGGTAGCCTCAAACTCCTCCCAAGATTCAAAGGCAGACTCTTGAGGACAGGCAATGCCATCATCTGATGGACGGTAGAACGCACGATCACCACCGTAATGGATGCCACCCTTTAGATTAATCTTCTTAATATAAGAATCAATCTCAGACCTGACATCAAACTCTTCAGGCTTAACATCTGGTACAGGATCAGGCAGTCCCGGTATCTCCTCACGGTTCCAGACTCTATATGTCTTAGCCAAAGGGAAGTGAACCTCATCTCCATACTTGTCAGTAAAACTGTTCACCTTAAAGAATATTATCTCTTCGCTAGTATCCCAAGCACCTTCAGGAATAGGCCGGTTATTACCTGTTAGTTTCTTTAACTGATTTAAAGTAAACCAGTCAACAGATTTATACTCAGATAACAGACCTAGTATCACCCAATTAACACCGCTATATGGGCGCTTGCTTACTCCATTACGGGCAGAGATAGGCTCCAATGCACAGCGAGTACCGTCATTCCTCCACCTCTTTACCCACGGAGAGTACGGAGCATCCAATCCCTCTTTAATACAGCGGTCATACTCCTCTAATCTACTGATAAGAGAAGGAACAACAGCATCATACACCTTATCTAACGCTTTCATACTAACCTCTTTTTCTGGTTAAAAAGAACCCCGGATTAATACTGTTAAACTTCTTAGCATAAAATGGAATCCAGTTGTTCTGTATCTTAAACTGACCACCTGAATCCAGATCACTGTGCCATCTTAATACCTCAAAGATAGTACGCGCAGAGTAACAAGTATAACCCTTATCTATCATAGTCCAAGCCTTATCACAGAACTCATCCCAAAATTCAGGATGCTCACGGTCAAACTTATCAAACTGTTCTTGTCTAGTCATCATGATTATCTCCTAGTGTAAGTGGAAGTAAGCCTTAAACTCAGACTCACACAACTCCATATCATTATTAAGATCGGGATCATTCAGCCAGAACACAGGCTCTAGTTTAGTCTCCATTGGATCACCAGTTACAGGCTCCAGTGTAATCTCATTCAGGTAAAACCAAGACAACACCATCTCGTCATCATCAAAGAAGGAATCACCTACATATACTGTACCATATCCTTCAATGTCCCACGACTCAGGTGAATAGGGATCGTATCTTGCTTGATGTGCCATAATCTAGTCCTCGTATTGCCAGTTATATAAAACTTCAGACGTTCGTGCTTCAATACGCAATTCATCGTAGCACTCTTCACATATAGCATAACCTACTTGTTTGCTACAGAAATCATTAGGCTTTACGTTATCACCAACACAACGCTCACATCTATCCGCCATAGTATTCGTCTGCACGTTCAAAGTCCTCATGTTCTTGGAGTTCATCGACATCATCTCCGTGTAAAGCGCGAGGATCATGCGCCTCGTAAAGTCTAACTTCACAGTGCTTGTAAACCTTCTCAATCTCCACTGGATTAAGACACTTATCAACTATCTTACATACAGAATCAACCATCTCTTCATCAACAAATTCATCATATCTATTTGGCATAACTTTCTCCTTGCTATCTTTGTTTAGGCCAATATAACTCAGGCTCTGGTTCATAAGTATCCCAAAATTCACTATTTTCAGGAGGCTCTTTATAAGCCTTTATTTTCTTACCATGTGAATATCTTTTTCTAATCACAATGGGATATGTCATACCGTCAATTTTATAACTCTTTCCAAAGTTTACATTTGTTATAGTCTGTCTAGATACATTAAACATTTTGGCTATGTCATCAAACATAGTTCCCTCTCTTAGTTCAATATATATTTCTTCAACTTGATCTTCATTAAGTTTGCAACTAGGAGATTCAAATGATTCATATTTACGTTTAGGATAGTTACGATACATTATCGCGCTCCTCCGCTAACTTATTGAACTCAATATAACTACAACCCGGATCAAACAGTATATCATGGATTCTATCAGCCAAGAACACCATGCCTGCATGACTCCCATCATCATCATAAAGATCAACGCCTAACCTATCAGCCAAAGCCCTTAACTCTCTCATCGTATAGCAGTCAATCAAGTTATCAATCATCTCTGTTCTGAGCATTACGCCTCTCCTTAATTGCTTGTGTTATGTGATCGTGTTTAGTAGCGCAGTAACCTTCACGATACTTGTTTCTTTTATCAAAGTAAATGTTGCAATAATCTACTTTGCATTTAACCCAGAACTTAGACGAAGGTCTTTCTTTCATCACGTTTCTCCTATTTAGGATGAGCCAATGGAGTCTTTTTCATTTGCTCTACAGTATTATAAGTCGGCTCTGTAAGAATTTCAATCACAACAGACTCAACAAACTCAACTGGAAAGCAATCCCAGTCAGAACCAGTACACATCTCAGCAAAGTCTTTTAACTCCTGAGTTGTAAGCGTGGAAACATACGATTCAATAGCAGAATCCCTAACAGCCTTAACTTCTTTCATCATTACTTTTCTCCTCGTCAAAGACAGATAAGTAACCATCCAAACCTCTCTTGATCTTCTTTAGGTCATCAAGTTCAGGACTCATATCAATCAGCATCCTTATGATCCTGTCGATATCATTTATGTCAAGAGGCTTTGGTGTTTTCAGAAATTTGCCATCAGCATTTCTATATTTTCTGGTCATTACTTTCTCCTTACTTACTTGTTTACATCATCACATCATTTGATTATATAAAATAACTTTTAAAATCAACAAGTTATATTACATAATCATCTCTGAAAATGTTTACATTCGCACCCAGTTTTTACTTGCAGACCCCCCAATACTAAAATCAAAAGGGGGGCGTTCCGGAACATACCGGAACGCAAAACGAAGGCTCCTAACGAGCGCCTTCTTTTTCCTAGGAACACCAAAAAAAGGTAGCGGGGCAAAGCCCCGCTACCGGAACTACCTAGACTATGTTAGGCAGATACTCCCCAACACAGTCATCATACAATGACTCCATAAGAACTTTATCAGCATTAGCATTAATGCGTCTTTTGCCATGCCCATACAAGCCATTCTGTAGACAGTCATTGTATGATCTGTTTCTGGCTTGCTCGTCCATTTTCAGGATGATCTTATCGTCAACAATAGGCGGAAAATCATTCTCAGCCTTGAAGCGAATCTCGTCAGGATACAATTCTGAACGATCATCCTCCCATTTTGTGAATAACTCGAAAGCAGAATCGCGTCTCTGATTGTCATATTCAAGCATACGCTTCCTGCTTTCTTTGATTATCTTCACAAAATGGGTATCAGGCAAACCAGAAACCTCACTCGGAGTTCGCCCTTCCTCTATCAACTTTCTCCGCTCCGCGAGAATGTTATCTGGAGTCGGCTCGCTGTTGAAGTAACTGGTACGGTTCATCATTACCGTCTCAAATGGAGTGCGATAAACCTTAATACCATTCTTAGCGAGCCTAATCCAGATACATAGTCTCAAATCAACCATGTTCTTACCGTCAGTCTGAGTAAGGAAGGGCTGAACCTCCTCGTCAGGCTCGTCGGATATGCCTGCCATCTCAAAGAACTCGTTGTCAAGTTCGCGCTGTCTCTGCTTCGCAAGCATCTCATTGTGCAGATCATTTGTACCAACATTCTCAATCTGCATACCTACACTGAGCGCGATCTTGACTGCCCTAACAGTAGCATCATAAAGCATCTTGTTACCGATCCGACGAGCAACTGACCCATACACCTCTGGCTCATTCAGAGCCGCTTCGATATTAGGCATTATAGCCATAACTATCTCCTATTTAAGTTGCGCTATCACACATAGCGTGAGATATTAAAAACGTCCCTGTCAAGTCGGCGCTTTGCGCCCCTTGCTCCGCAAGGTTGACTTGACAAGTGAGAGATTGTCTATCTGTCGTTGCATAATCTGATGTACATCGTTATGCTTCGCATAACTCTGATTGGAGTATAATGGTATAATATACCATGATACCAAGCAGATTATGTAACTGCTGTAAGATAGACAATAGGGAATCTGCCGTTAGGCAGACGTTTCATAAAGAAAAAGTCAGGCCGCGCCTGACTTTCTCCTTCAGGAAACGCCAATAAAAAGTGCGCTTTAGCGCACCCTTACGAACGTGGGTAAGTATAATATTTCACGCTAGGTGTGAGTACCTAACTAGCGAGGGAAAGTCTGCGTAGCAGACGCATAAAGAGGGGCTTTAGCCCTCCTTACCTCGCGGCACTCAGAGGGATAATTCGCAAAAGAATGGCGCTTGCGCCATCCTTTAAAGGTGTTCAAGGCGAATTATTCCGTAACACTCTAGCGACGACCTTACCGATTGCTTGCAATCGGAAGGTAAAAGGTCGCGGACAAGACGGACAAATGCGTCGAAGCAACAACTGAAAGGAAGAAGAAAAGCGCGAAGCGCATCCTTATTCCGTAAGTTGTCACGCATTTGCAGGCGGTAACGCCGTCCGTCCGGCGATAGTCAGTTGAAAGCACCTGTGTATCGAAGCCTATAGAGAGAACGTATAACACATAGGAAGAGAGAACCTAGAGTAAGAGCCATGTTTGTTTTAATGGCTCGTTCCACTTCGTGGATACTCGCAGGTGAACGGAGTGTAGGGAGGAGCGGTTGTTATGCTCCGAAAGGATATCTATCCCGCACACACACACGGCAATGTGCTAGCGCACAGTTCTCTCGCTCTATCCCCTTCGTCTTAAAAGACTCAGGGGCGCTCGTAACAGAATCCCCTGTTATACCCCCTAGCACCCCTTTTTATTTTAGTATTATATATATATATTCTCCCAACTCACCATCGGGGGGTTTTAAGCAATATAAGGAATTACTAATGAAGTATAAGAAAAAGTATATGGAGTCAGTTAAAAAGATTGATTCTGGTAATCCCATTAGAGTTGCCGGTCTTGATGACGATAAAAAACTAGAGAAAAAACTTAGGGAACATGGTATTGATCCTGACAAGATGCTTGAGACTGCTAAAAAGTTAATCAAGGCTCACGAAAGAAAACTACTAAGAGAAGCAAAACCTAAATATAAGCATTGAATTAGTTGCACTTATGAATAACCTGTTCGATTATCAAGAAAAGAAGAAAAATCCTATTGGGATAATGAATCTTGATTTCAGCACTGATTTAACGCCTTATGTTCCAGCAATGGACAAGATTATTTTGGATCGAGTAGAAAATAGACTTGGATTAGACCCTAACAAGTTATTGGATTTTGCATATCAAGTATCTGGGATGGAGAGTGACCATAATCCTATGGCTCGTAATCCCGATAGTACGGCTAAAGGGCAATACCAATTTACTGATGCCACCTTCATTACTGCTAAAAACAGGCTAAAAAGAATTATGGGGGAGTTACCGGAGAGAATAGTCAATGCCGAAACTATACTTGATCTGTCTCCTGATGACCAGAGAAGCCTATTTCTTGCCCATCTAACTGAAGATAAGGGAAGTGATGAGAGGATGCAGAGTTATTTAACTGGTGATGACTCTGGTTGGGACTTATATTTGCACAATCATTACAAAGGTGACCCTACTCCTAACACTCTAAAACGAAGAAAGAAGTATTTTCCATGAACACAGAAAAGCAGGATAAATTCATCGAACACTACTGCCGCACTGGTAATGCTACCCAAAGCGCAATATACGCAGGATACTCTGAAAAAGGGGCAGTGCAATCGGGTCACAGGCTAAAAAAACAGTTCAACGACCAGATACAGGAGCGTGTCAAGAGAATGGTACAGGATATGGTGCCTGCTTCCCTGTCTGCCATTCAGGCTCTCATAGATCAGGGGGAGAGTGAGTCAGTCCGATTGGCGGCGGCTAAAGACGTATTAGACCGCGCAGGACTAAAACCAGTAGAGAAAACAGAAGTCACAAACATTGAAGCGATGTCAGATGAGGAAATACAGAGGCGTATAGATGTCCTCACAAAGCACTGAACTCCTTTTGCTTCTTGAAACTCAGAAGCAAAGGGAAAGATTTAATAAAATAAGGCAGTACGATCCGTATCCATATCAGGATGAATTCCACTCCACAGGGGCGGAAAACAACCAACGCCTCCTAATGGCGGCAAACCGTATTGGTAAGTCCTACTGTGGGGCGGCTGAGATGTCCTACCATTTGACAGGGATATATCCCAAATGGTGGAAGGGTAGAGTATTTACCAACCCTATTACAGCATGGGCGGGTGGTGTTTCTAACGAAACCACCAGAGATATCGTACAAGCAGAATTATTGGGTTCCCCCGATGACCCAGAAGCCTTTGGCTCCGGTTCGATTCCAAAACATCTAATAATAAAGACGGAACGTAAACCCGGCGTACCAAACGCTAAAAGTGTTGCATTAATCAAACACATTTCCGGGGAGAACTCCTCTTTACACTTCAAAGCCTACGAGATGGGTGTAGACAAGTGGCAGGGTAGGTCAGTGGATGTGGTATGGTTGGACGAAGAACCCTCCAGAGAATTGTATTCTCAGGCTGTTACACGCACCCTAGATAGGCGTGGAATGGTGTATATGACCTTTACCCCTGAGCAGGGTATGACTGAAACGGTTGCCAGTTTTATGAACCGAATTCAGCCCGGACAAAGCCTTACAAATGCCACATGGGATGATGCAAGTGAAAGCATCAAGTCCATGAATGGGGAAAAGGGCCATCTAAACGAGTCTGTCATGCAACAGATTCTCAGCGCATACGCTCCACACGAAAGAGATATGCGTAGATATGGGCGACCTACCATTGGTTCTGGTTTGATATTCCCTATCAATGAAGAGAGTTTGATGATTGATCCTATTAATATTGAGGATCATTGGCCTAGAATTGCGGCTATTGACTTTGGTTGGGATCACCCTACTGCTGTTGTCTGGTGTGCTATAGACACAGAAGAGGATATGTTTTACGTTTACGACTGTTATAGAGCATCGAAGGCGAGTCCGGCTGTTCACGCTGAAGTCATTAGACAGAGGCCGCACTTCATCCCTATTGTCTACCCACATGACGGAAACCGCAGGGACAGCATGGGGAATCCGGGTCTTGCCGAGCAATATAGAAATTTAGGGTGTAATTTTACACTGGATCACTTTACAAACCCTCCCGGTCTGGGGCAAACCAAAGGCTCAAACTCTATAGAAGAGGGCTTGATGGCTATGTTACAGGCTATGGAAGATGGAAGATTTAAAGTATTTAATACACTTCCAGACTGGTTTGAAGAGTTTAGAATGTACCACAGGAAGAATAACAAAGTTGTCGCTATCCGTGATGACATTATGAGCGCAACACGGTACGCATTTCAATCACAGCGTCATGCTATTGCGGGGTCTGACCCCACATGGACTGCTGATATAACCTATAGGAATTACGGAATTGTCTGAAACAGATCAAGAACTACTATCAAGAATCCATTCGGAAATAACCGATGCGTTGGGTTATGGTGGTGAAATATCAGACCAAAGGGAAGAGGCTATTAAATATTATTATGCCTTACCCTTTGGCAATGAAGTGGATGGTCGCAGTCAATACGTTGATTCTACTGTTCAGGATACGATTGAATGGATAAAACCCTCTTTGATGAGAGTGTTTGCATCTGGCGATGAGATGGTTAAGTTTACACCTCATGGCCCGGAAGACGTACAAGCGGCAGAACAGGCCACTGATTACGTTAATTACGTTTTTACAAAAGACAATCCCGGTTGGGAAATTTTATACTCATGGTTCCACGATGCCCTTTTGCAGAAAAACGGTATTGTCAAAGTATGGTGGGATGAGTATGAAGAATCAAAAAGAGAAGAATATCAAGGTCTTGGCGATGTTGAGTTTGAATATCTTGTTAATAATGATGAAGTAGAGGTTGTTGAGCATACAGAATATTCTGATGTAGAAGAAATACTGCATGATGTGGTGATAAAAAGAACAGGTTACAATGGCAAGGTATGTATTGAAAATGTCCCCCCTGATGAATTCCTTATTTCAAGAGAGGCGAAAGGTATTCAAGATGCTAGGTTTGTTTGTCATCGTGTAAGAAAAACTTTATCCGAATTAAGGGTAATGTATCCTGATGAAGATTTTGGCCCAGAAGATTTGGGCGGAGGATATTCCGAAGAGTTGTATAACGCTGAAAGATTGGCAAGATATGAGTTTGATGATTCTTCAAACATCGCTGATGGATGGGGCGGCAATGAAGAAGAGGCTCTTAGAGAGTATTGGTTGCATGAATCTTTTATTAGAACAGATTACGACGAAGATGGAATAGCGGAACTAAGGAAAGTTTGCAGTGTTGGAAATTATGTATTTTCCAATGATGAAATTGATAAGGTTCCTCTTGTTTCAATTACACCATTAAAGATTCCTCATAAGTTCTTTGGCATGTCTGTTGCAGACCTTGTAATGGACTTGCAGTTAATCAAGAGTACGCTGATGCGTAATCTTATGGATAATGCCTACAACCAGAATTTCGGTAGGTATGCTGTACTTGAAGGTCAAGCGAATCTGGATGATTTGCTAACCCAACGCCCAGGCGGTGTGGTAAGAGTTAAATCCCCCAATGCAGTCATGCCGTTGGCTACCCCTCCCCTACAGCCGGAATCCTTTCAGATGCTTGGATATCTTGACGAAGTAAGGGAGTCAAGAACCGGAGTAAACAAAAATACTCAAGGGCTTAATGCAGATGCCCTGACAAGCCATACAACGGCTACAGCGGTTAATGCGGTAATGAGCAATGCTCAGAGCAGGGTAGAATTGATTGCTCGACAGTTTGCAGAGACAGGCGTTAAAGAGTTAATGTACTGTATCTATGAACTACTCTTGAAAAATCAGGACAAGGAAAGAGTTGTCATGCTAAGGAATCAGTGGGTTCCTGTACGTCCTGATATGTGGAATGACAAGATGGATTGTACTGTATCTGTTGCTCTTGGAAATGGCTCAAAGGATCAGCAGATGGCTCACCTGTCACAAATGTTACAGTTTGCGGGACAGGCTATGCAGGGCGGGTTGCCTATCGTAACTCCTCAGAATATGTACAATCTTGGAGCGGCGCTTATTAAGGCTATGGGTTATCAGAATGTTGATGACTACTTGACTCCTCCGCCTCCTCCACAGCCTCAACAGCCATCTCCAGAACAACAACTTGCACAAATGGAAATGCAAGTTAAGCAGAAAGAGTTGGAAATAAAGACAGCAGACATACAACTTAAAGCCGCCAAAATTCAGCAAGAGGCACAAAAGGATGCAGTTGACGCGCAACTTAAAGCAGAAGAATTGGCCCTTGAACGCGAACAAAATAGAGCCGTAGCAATAGGATAATATTATGGCAGGCAAACTAAGAGATTGGCAGGTTCCTCAAGCGGGGTTAGGTGGTAAAACTGCTCCAATTCCACGCGGGACTGGAAAAAAGAAAGGTGAGTTTTGGAAGCCGCCCCGTAAACCAAACCCTGTAAGAGAACTTGAATTAATGATGAAGTTTGACAGCGGAACTAACAAAGGAACTAAACGTAGAAAAAATGTTTAACATAGGATAAATATGACAGACCAACTACGAGAGGAACAAGCGCATCGCCTCCTCAATGACCCGATGTACAACGAAGCATTTGATACACTATCAGAAAATTTATTTAACACTTGGGCAAACTCAAGTGTGAACGATGTCGAAAGCCGAGAGCAATGTTGGCTTTCATTACGACTCCTTGAGCGACTACGCCTTCATCTAACCAGTATTGTTGAAACTGGAGAGATGGCGAAGAAGATTAAGGAATACCACATATAAGGAGAATTTAAATGGCGGACACGCAAGAAGCCCCGCATCCGGCTACACAGCCGATCCCTGCGCCTAGCGGAAGCATTAGTGAAGCGCAATCAGCATTACTTGGTATAATGGACTCTGATGGAGAAATACCAGAAGATAAGCCTAAAGCCGAGGAAGCACAACCTGAAGAAGTTGAAGAGTCTAATGATGAATATCAAGACGAATCATCTGAAGAGGTTTCCGAAGAGGAAGAAGAATCCTATGAGGAGGAAGAAGAATCTGAAGAAGAGTTAGACGAAGATGAGGACGAAGAGGAGTCCAATCTTAATACCACCTACGCTGTTAAAGTAGATGGTGAAGAGGTTGAGGTAAGCCTTGACGAACTTATTAGTGGGTACTCCCGACAGTCTGACTATACCCGAAAGACGCAAGAACTTGCAAGCCAGAGAAGTGAAATGGAGCAACTGCAACAGCAGTGGGCCAGTGAAATCTCTCAGGCACAAGCGGAGCGTGAGCAGTACGTTTCAGCACTTGGACAATTTGTTCAAAATCAATTGGCTGGATTAGAACAGTATACAAATATTAATTGGGAACAACTTAGAGAAGATGATCCTATTGCATTTGTTACAAAGAAAGAGGAGTTTCGTGACGCTCAAGAACGTGTACGGCAAGCGCAAGCCCAACAGTATCAAGAGCAACAGAAACAGGAAGAAGAAATCGCAAAGGTTCGTAAATTAGCCGTTCAGGAAGAATACAAAAAGTTAGTAAAGGCTGTACCTGAATGGGGAGATAACGAAGCAAGAGGTAAACTTTCTTCTGACATATCTTCTTATGCTCTAGAACAAGGGTTCACTCAACAAGAGTTGAAAGAACTTATTGACCATAGATCATTTATTGTTCTAATGAAAGCGCAGAAATATGATGCGCTTCAAAAGTCAGATGTTAAAGCAAAAAAAATAAAGAACAAACCCAAGGTAGTGCGATCAGGAAAAGGCGCTAAAAGCAAATCAAATGATCGTAATAAACGTGTTGCAAAGATGAAGCGCCTTGGGCAGACAGGCCACGTTAATGACGCGGTTTCTCTGCTAGAGGATTTTGTAGACATTTAACTAAGGGAGGGAAATGCTATGGCAGTCCCCACAAATACTAGGGAAACCTACGGTGCTATTGGCATCCGGGAAGACCTATCAAATATTATTTATAATATCAGCCCAATGGACACGCCATTTGTTAGTGGTGTTGGTCGCGGCACTTGCGACAATACGACCTTTGAATGGCAGACTGATGAGTTGAAAGCACCGGCGGCTAACCGCCAGATCGAAGGTAATGATTACGCTTCGACTGCGGCTACTGAGCCACGGCGTTTGAGCAACTACACCCAGATTTCTGCAACTCAGGTTCAGACTTCGGGTACGGCGGAAGCAGTTGACTTTGCAGGAAGAAAGTCAAGCCAAGCCTATCAGTTGGCTAAACGGGCAAAAGAAATGAAGCGTGATATGGAAACTATGCTTCTGGACGGCACTGCTAAAGTGGCCGGTTCTTCGGGTACGGCCCGAGAGTCTGCTTCTTTTGCAACTTGGGTTGGCACGAATGATGCGGCAACTACGCCTATCATTGCGGCCTCCACAGGTAATGGCCTAGTCAATAACGGTACGTCAGGCTATCCTGATGGAACGACAAGTTCCGCTACGGGTGGCGCAACCACGACTACCACTCTTGCTATGATTAACGAAGTTGTTTCTCGCGTATGGGATTTGGGCGGAACGCCTGATGTTATCCTTTGCCCGAGTACCGTTAAGCAGACCATCAGTGGAAGTGGTATTGGCGGTTCCGTTGTTGCTGACCTTCAGAAGAATGTAGGCGACAAAGCGGCTACGGCTGTAAACGCTGTTGATGTTCTGGTTACTGACTTTGGTACTTTCAAAGTTGTGCCGGATCGTTTCATGCCCGCTACTAACTGTGACTTCATTGATTATGATCTTTGGGAGATTTGTTATCTTCGTCCCTTTAAGACCGAAACTCTTGCCAAATCTGGCGATAGCGTCAAGCAACTCTTGATTGCTGAGTACGGCCTTAAGGCGAAGAACGGTCTTGGCAATGGTATGATCAAGAGCGCGAAGTAGTATTGGTCTAGCCCCCTTCGGGGGGCTTTACCTTTTACAAGGATAAATATGACTTCTAAACAATCATTTAAGAAAGCGGTAAAAGATTTAGAAAAGGGCGGGGCAAGTCCTGTAAAAACTGTTAGCAAAAAACAACCATCCTTAAAAGACCGGATGGAAAAAATTGTAAAGGGAGAAGACCCAAGGTATCATCTATGAATAAAGTAGAACAAAATTCACTCATCACCACGTTTCATTCAAGTGCTGATGAAAAAGAATTTACTATTAATACATATCAGGATGCAAGCCCAATCCTAGAAGAAAATAAAAAAGCCTTCAACCACTACGGAGATAAACTTACTCCGGGCAAAGCGGGTGAAGGTGTTAGAGTTGCGTCGATTCCTTTAAACGTATGGACGCAGTGGATGAAAGAAACTAATGGGGCTATTGAAAAAGACCCCAAACTAATGAAAAAGTATTTGAATGATCCAGACAACAAATACTTCCGAACTACTCCTACGAGGGTATAACTATGTGGCTATATGGAAAAGGCGTCTTAGGGCGTATACAGAGAAACTATAGTATTCTAAACCAAAACGTATTCTTTGCAAAACGTAACGTACCCTAATGGCTATAAGTAATTACAACGAGTTAAACACGGCAGTTGCTAACTGGTTAGACAGGGATGACCTGACTGACCGGATACCGGAGTTTATTGCTTTGGCAGAGGCTAGGTTTAACAGGTTGCTTCGTATCAGGGCGATGGAAGAAAAGCAGACGGCATCGACTGTGGCCGCTCAAAGAAATCTAGCATTGCCCACAGGGTTTATTCAAATGCGTAACTTGCAGATGAATACTGACCCTATAAGACCTATGCAGTATGTTACACCAGAAATATACGATAGATTATATGGAGGTTCTGTTTCAGGAACCCCAGAAATGTATACTATAGTTGCTGATGAACTTCAGTTAGGGCCAATACCCGCAAATGTACAGACTATAGAAATGTTATTCTATAAGAAGTTTGACGCTCTTACGGCACTAGCCCCAACTAACTGGATGATAACTAATGCTCCTGATGTATATCTTTATGGCTGTTTATTGGAGGCTGAACCGTTTATTATGAATGATCCAAGGGTTCAGTTATGGGCAACAGCATTTCAAAAGTCTATTCAGGATATACAAGAACAAGACAACAGGGATCGTCACTCAGGCTCCGCCCTTAGAGTGATGAATACGAGTGGTTACTATTGACAGCGCCTATAACGTGGGCAGAAGCCTCTGCTCCTATATACTGGAGTAATATCGGAATAGATTGGGATACTCCCGCTAAGGCAAATTCTTCGTCTTACGGTGTTACTTTAGATAATGTCAATACAGGTATAGGGAATATTGTAGGCGCTAGTTCTTTCCCAATAAATTTAACAGCGACTAAAAGCGGAACACACTCTCTTGTAGGCTCTGTTACTTTTGCAGTAAATTCAGGATACACTTCGTTAGGCGGATTTACTTTTTCAGAAGATGCTAGTTACGCAATTACTTCTGGATATACTAACTCTGTTGCTTTTACTGCCACTGGCTCTGCTACATACGATATAGAGGCAGGGTATATAAATAATACAAAGCATCCAGAATCAGCAACAATGGCAGTATCGCTAACTTACGAGAATGGAGATTCATTCTTGTGGAATGATGTAAGCGATCCTTCTTCAACGTGGACTAACGTATCTGACCCAACTTCAACATGGTCAGATGAGTCAGACCCAACAACGGTATGGACAGATGTTGAATACCCCAATTAGTTTTAAGGCCGATGGAGGCTTGAAAATGCAACATAAAACAAATATGAACCTTGGCCTCAAAAACGTATGGGAGGTTGTGTGCCGCGACTCAAAAGGTAATGAGAAATGGCGCGAGATTAATAAAAACCTTGTAACTACGGTAGGATTAAACCATGTCCTATCCAGTACGTTAGATGGCGCAACGCAAATTACTGCATGGTATGTGGGATTAAAAGGGGCCGGATCAGCCGCCGCCGCAGATACCATGTCTTCTCATTCAGGTTGGGCTGAGATTACGGCTTATTCCCAATCAGTAAGGCAGACTCTTACTTTAGGAACTGCCTCTTCTGGTAGTATAGACAACTCTTCAAACAAAGCAACATATTCAATTAACGGAACGGCTACAGTAGCAGGTGCTTTTATTAATAGCGATAATACCAAAGGCGGAACATCTGGAACGCTTTATGGTGTGGTTGACTTTGGATCATCAAGGTCTGTTATTTCTGGGGATACCCTAGAAGTTACCGTAACCCTTACTGCGGCGAGTGCATAACAATGACTGTAGAAACTGCTTCATATATTAGCCAACTAAATAATTCTTATCCGGCTGTTGGCGATCCGGTAGGTGAAGGCGACGATCATTTGCGACTTATCAAATCAGTCCTTAAAACATCTTTTCCTTCAAGCACAACTCAACCACAGGTTCCAAATGTTTCTGGACAGTCTGGAAAGTATTTGACTACAGATGGTACTGACACATCTTGGGGAACTGTAAGCGCGGCATCTGCCGGATTTGCTGTAGCGATGGCTATTGCACTATAGGACAATATAATGGCACAAGATTTTACAAAAGATTATAAATCTCAAGTCACGAATTCCGCGCATACCCTGAGAACTGCAAACTCAAATGATGCAATTATTGGAATTAGACTAACAAACATTACAACTTCCGCAGTAACAGTAGATGTTTGGATTGATGTAGCGGGAGGTGGATCAACTGCATCTATTGTCTATCTTGCTGACGATCTTCAGATTCCGCCTAAATCTTCTGTAGAACTGATACAAGGTGGCGCAAAGATTGTTATGCAGAATACTGACCTGTTAAGAATACAGTCATCTGCCGCAACATCTGTCGCGGCTTACGTTAGCGTTGTTGACGCGATTTCTTCCTAGGAAAAATTATGGCCGCAGAAACAAACGGTACTTTGTACATTAATAACCCGCCTGCAAAGGAAGGTTTTTTTGAACACGCCGCAACAATAGATGGGGATTTTACAATTACTGATAACGCAGTAGTGGCTGGCCCTGTTACGTTTACCGGAACTATTACGGTAACAGGAGTTTTAGTGGTCGTATGAGCGCCTTAAATGTAAACGCAATTGATAAGGAAAGTGGTTCCACGTTGACCCTAGGCGGGTCTGGAACTACAGTTCAGCCTCACGCCTCCGCAACTCTTTCTGGTTTTGGAAAGGTGTTACAAGTTATTCATGTCACAGATGCTGGCCCGGGAACTCAAACAACATCATCATCTTGGGTAAATACTGATACAGCCGCATCAATTACTTGTTCAGCCACTACCAGTAAAGTTTTAGTTATGTTTGGTGGTTCTTGCACTGGTTATAGAGCAAGTGACGCTAACCAATATACCGGCAAGTACAGGCTTTATGAAACAGCGACAACAACGGCATATCCAAGCGGCCTTTATTTCGCTAGAGGAGCGTTTAATGCCGCCAGTAGTGCCAGTGGAAACAGATTTGGAACGTATGTTGGCGGCGTGTGGTTGCATAGTCCAAGCAGTACATCTGAATTAACTTACACCGTGCAAATAACAAAGAATAATGACAGCACCTATTGGAACGAAACATCAGATGAAACGGCCACCATTACGTTAATGGAGATAGGCGCATGATAAAAATTCTTGATGCAATTATCGCTATAGATTCCAATGCTGAAGTGACTGTAAGGGGTGAGGATTTAAACAAAATTGAATGGTCAGACGGCAACCCTAATGGTATTACTGTTGAGCAGATACAGGCAAAGCAATCGGAATTACAAAATGCTTACGATAATGATTATTCCAGAAAACGCAAAGCAGAATATCCAACCACTGATGATTTAGTGGTAGCATTGTGGGAAGCAGTTATAGAAGAGCGAATGGCATCTTCTATTGACCTTCAAGGAAAAAGAACAGCAGTGAAAAACAAGTATCCTAAACCATGAGTAGCGAATTAAAGACAAACAAAATTTCTCCGGCAACAGGGACAACTACGACTCTAGGTGATAGCGGAGATACTTTCGATATTCCATCTGGTGCAACTCTGGATGTAACTGGCGCAACTGTAACGGGGTTATCAGCAGGCAAGGTGTTGCAAGTTCAATCAACCTTAACTTTAAACCCCGGCTCTGATTTAACCACTACAAGTAGTAGTTACGTTGCAATGGGTTCAGACTATGAAGTCGCCATAACTCCTGCGGCAACTTCATCAAAAGTATTAATTCAGTTTTATGTTCCATCCCATTTTACGGATGGGTCTGCATACCAAACTGCGTTCACTATATACAGAGATATTGGTGGAGCAGGATATTCAGAGATTACAACCGGAGCGAAAGGAGTGCATCAAAGTCAGTCTTCAAATTATCAAATGATTTCAGTTGCTTATCTTGATTCTCCTAACACAACCAGTGCTTGCACATATAAATTGTATTGGAAGGTAGCAAATGGAACTACCGCTAAGGCGGCGGCAAATGCCGCTCATGTATCTCTTGCGTGGGAGGTTGGAGCATGAATTTTTTAACAGAGGCAATCCTTTCCCTACGACCCGGCGCACAGTTTTCAACCAACGGCGACACGATTATTTGGCACGACACTGAACAGACTCAACCAAGTGATTCAGACATCGCGGCCAAAGAAGCAGAACTACAAGCCGAATATGACTCACAAGAATACGCTAGAAAACGGGCTGAAGCCTACGCCTCTATCGGTGACCAATTAGATATGCAATATCACGATCAGACTACTGGAACTAGAACGTGGCTTGACCATATTGAAAGCGTCAAGGACGCACATCCAAAGCCATGAGCGAAGTAAAAACTAATAAAATTTCTCCGCGATCTGGCACGACTTTGACCCTTGGGGATGCTTCAGATGTTTTCCAACTTCCCGCGTCTGCCGAAATTGATGTTGCTTCAGGTGCAACTTTAGATGTAAATGGAACGCTAGATGTTACAGGCGCAACAGTTACAGGTTTGTCAGCCGGGAAAATTTTACAGGTTGTGTTTACACAAGGCACTTCAGGTGACATTGATGTTGATAATAATACAACTCCTGCATCAGCGGGATCGACATTCTTGGTTGCCATTACGCCAGCGGCAACAAGTTCAAAAATTTTAATTGAATTTGGAAGCGCCTATGGAAAAAGCCAAGGTGGTAACTACCCCGGTAAGGTTGCTTTGTACCGCCAGATAGGAAGCGGTTCTTATACGAATCTTAACTCTGGCACTGACGGAATGGCTTATATAAGAAGCACTCATCCTCACCCTTGGGTTTCAAGCATCGTTGATTCGCCTTCAACCACAAGCGCCATTAATTACCAGTTATATGTTTACACAGGTGGTAACGACTTAGTGGAATTTGCGGAAGACGGATATTGGCGTTTTATAAGAGCAACGGAGATAGGAGCATGATTACTACTGTTGACGCAATACGTTCTCTTGCCCCCGGCGCAAGTTACGCCGTCATTGATGGAGAGATTGTTTGGAATAGTCCTGATATAACTCAACCAACACAAGCAGAAATCGACGCAGAGATTATAAGGTTGCAAGCCGAATACGACTCTCAAGAATACCAAAGATTGAGAGAGCCAGAGTACCCAAAGATAGGAGATCAGTTGGACGCCCTTTTAAAACATCTTAATTATCGCCGCACCCAAGGCGATGAGTTGATTCAAGAACTTGATGATATCATTGGCGATTGGTTAAGCGTCAAAAGCAAATACCCGAAGGATTAAAACATGGCACTAGAAAGCGCAACATACGTCAGTGGTTTAGTGGCTACAAACCCCACTGGATCAGACTCCATATCGCAGGGCGACGATCATCTTCGTCTTATCAAAACGGTTTTAAAGAATACTCTTCCTAACGCTGACGAGGCTATTAATGGTGTACACACTTCTGGTTCAGCACCTAGCCCAACTACAGCAGGATTAGTTTGGTTTGATACTTCTACGAACTTGGTTAAGATGAGGAATGAGGCTAACAGCGGATGGATTAACCTGATGGCCTCAGAGGGTAGTAGACTTCTAAAGGTTACCCATGCTATACAAAGTGCTTCAAGTACAATCAGAAGTGCCTCATATACTGATACTGGATTTACAATTACTCACAGCAAATTAAGCGCAACAAGCAATCTTTATGTAGATGTTCAGTTTATGCAGAATTGCTTTTCCAGTTTCGGCACCGATTCTGAAATTAAAGTATTTATGCAACTGACTAATGACAGCGGAACTATCATCACTGGAACTACCGCTGATGTTCAGGTGTTTGACTGGAATGACAAAGTGCCAAGTGGATTATCTACTGTTGAGGCATCTACTGTTCCGGCAAGAACTTTTAAGGTTACGGCGGCAAATGCTCCGGGAGGTTCTGGTAGCACTGGTAATCAGATTTTCAATGTGTATGGAAAACTTGAAAACGCTGACCAAGCAAGTGATGGAGGATTCGCAGTTGTTAATGGGGTTATGATGGTATGGGAGATAGAAGAATGAATAATATTTTTCTTAGTAATACTATAGCAAAACTTTCTCCCGGCAAAGGCTTTGCAATATACGGAACAGTTGAAAACGAATCAGAATACAATAGCAATGTTGTATTTGAGGATGCTTCTGCTAAACCTTCTTGGTCTGATGTTGAAAATGAAAAGCCAAATGAGCAATGGGTTATAGTAAGAGCGCAAAGAGATGGCAAACTTTCTGCTTGTGACTGGACTGTCCTAACTGACGTTCCCATGTCTGACTCAAAAAGAGAGGAGTGGGAAGTATACCGTCAGGCTTTAAGAGATATAACCAATCAGCCTGATCCATTTAACATTACTTGGCCTACCCCTCCTGCATAATGCCCCTAGTCCCTATAGAAAATCTAGGCCAGATAGGAATTATAAAGGATACTCCTCCTTATAACCTTCCTCCTAACGCATGGTCTGATGGAAACAATGTAAGGCTCTTGGATAACGGCGTAAAGAAAGTCGCCGGATACCAAGAGGTGATGGGTACTTGCCCATTCGCCCCTTACTATATTCATCCGTATCTTACGGTTGCGGGAACCTATTACTGGATTGCTTACGGCACAGATGATATCGCTGTTTGGAATGGCTCTTCTTGGACTGATGTAACCAGACAGGCTACAGGAGCAT
>VTLG01016612.1_pt1 | contig 22923 bp, 16 predicted proteins | sample 4694571 | NCBI WGS metagenome assembly VTLG01 (sample SAMN12604809, study PRJNA352737) | marine metagenome | biome: ENVO:00000447; feature: ENVO:00000209|ENVO:00000569|ENVO:01000036; material: ENVO:00002151; isolation source: viral sequences binned using virsorter ...
TTATACAATTATTTTTATTTATTCAATGATTACAGGTACTTAGATATAAAAATACTTTTTTTAACAAAATAGGTACTTAAGTAAGGGTTAACCTTTTTTAAGCCCTCTATGGGCTTTAAAATGCGTCATATTATGGCTATATTTACAAAATTATATCTATCTCAATAAATGGCCGAGGATTGTTATTATCCAGATATAAATGGCTTTTATGATATGTCTAATCCCTATATAGATATAATCAAATCCCTTTACTTCATAGACCTATGATGTCCATAATTAATCATCTCGGATGGTGGAACTCCCTCACCCACATGGTTTCTATAGGAGAGCTAATGGCAAAAAAAATTCCTTTCTTATAAAGACGAAGTCAATCTATTAAATAGGTCAGATATAAGGGTATACCCCCCAAAGTATGTTGACTCGTAGTATCTAATGGATAAGTCCAAACAGCGAGGGGGAAAAATGACTTATTAACAGGTATTAATTGACTTTAGGGCTTTAGGTTTGTAGAATATGAACATGGGTAAAATCCTTACAGAGCAGCAAAAAGCATTTGTTCAGCACTTTAGTCAAACAGGGAACGCAACTCAGGCAGCAAAGGATGCAGGATATTCTGTCAAGACGGCAGAACAGCAGGGTTATGAGCTTAAAAACAAACTAGCTATTGAAATAGAAAATGAAACTAGGAAGTTGATGGGGTCTTGTGTGCCAATGGCAGTTGATAAATTGAAAAAATTAGTGGAGGATGAAAGAGTAAGTCCTTCGGTTAGACTGGGTGCTATTAATTCTATCTTGGACAGAACTGGTTATCAAACTACTCATAAAGTTGAAGATGTTACTGGTAAAAAATCTGACGAGGAATTAAAAACAGAGTTAAATCATTTATTGTCTAATATTATGATAGATAAAAAAGATATTAACTGAAGTTAATTATGCAACCAAACGCATTGCGAAAGAGTTTTGAGGTCTTGCATCAGAGGATAACTGCTATTATTTATTATTGTGGTAGAACTTATAGCCAAGATGCAGAACTTATGCGTATAATTAGGGATATAGTAGGGCCACTTGATGATTTATATAGCCATTATTGGGAGCTAGATTTAGAAAATATGCCAAAAGATAAGGATAAAATACTAAATTGAGTGAAGAATTAGCAAGAGCTGTGGAAATAGCCAAAGAATTAGAGCATAGAAAGACCACTAATAAACTAGAAGATTATAAACCTTACGATTATCAGAAGAAATTCCATAATACTATGGCATCTCAGCGACTACTTATGGCAGGAAATAGGATAGGTAAGTCTTTTTGCGGAGCAGCAGAATTAGCAATACATTTAACCGGAAAATATCCTGACTGGTGGACAGGTAAAAAGTTTACTAAACCAATAAGAGCATGGGCAGGTGGCTCATCTAATGAAACTACTAGGGATATATGTCAAAAAGAACTGGTCGGACAACCAGATGACCCATCAGCAAGGGGTACTGGTTCTATTCCACTTAAAGATATAGGTGAAACTGTGAGAAAACCAGGTGTACCTAATGCTCATAACTCCCTTGTTGTCAAGCATATTACAGGTGGTTGGTCAAGATTAGCATTTAAAGCATATGAAATGGGCAAAGAAAAGTGGATGGGGGAAGCTGTAGATGTAGTATGGCTAGATGAAGAACCACCACCAGCAATATATAGCCAAGCATTGACAAGAACTGCAGATAGAGCTGGATTGGTTTTTATGACCTTTACTCCAGAAAACGGAATGACAGAAACAGTAGCACAATTTATGAATAATTTAAAACCAGGGCAATCTATACAACAAGCAGGGTGGGATGATGCACCTCATATGACAAAAGATGTAAGAGAGCAGATATTAGCTGCTTTGCCACCACACGAAAGAAAAATGAGAGAACAAGGTATACCACAATTAGGTTCTGGTCTTGTATTTCCTATTGCAGAAGAAGATGTTGTATGTGACCCAATAGATATTCCTACTCATTGGCCAAGAATATGTGGATTAGATTTTGGTTGGAATCACCCTACGGCAGCAGTTTGGATTGCATGGGATAGAGATTCAGATATAGCATATGTTTATGATAGTTATGCTATGCGACAAGAAGCTGTACCTATTCATGCAAGTGCAATTAAGAGTCGAGGAAACTGGATACCAGTTATCTGGCCCATGGATGGTAGACAGGCAGATAAAGGTTCTGGTAAATCACTTACAGAACAATATAGAACGGAAGGATGTAATATGACAAGAGAACATTTTAGTAATCCACCTAGCCAAGGAGACAAAGAAGGTTCTGGCGGAGTGTCTGTAGAAGCTGGAATTATGGAGATGTATACTAGAATGGAAACACAAAGATTGAAAATTTTTAAAAATCAAGATAAACTATTACAAGAATTGCGTATGTACCACAGAAAAGATGGTAAAATTGTTCCAATTAATGATGACGTAATTTCTGCTATGAGGTATGCAGTTATGTCATTGAGAAAAGCAAGGATTAAAAATTACCAACCAACGTACATACAAGCAGAATCAGAATTTAATGTTTTTGCGTAGGAGACAATATGCCAAAAGGTAAAGGAACATATGGTACTAAGAAAGGAAGACCACCAAAAAAAGGGGGAAAGAAATAATGGGCAGTCCAGGTAGAATGGTTAGCTCTATTTTTAAAGCGCCAATGAAACTTTTTAAAGCTGTTACAAAAAGTGTAAAAAAAGTTACTGGCAAAGGCAAGAAGAAAAAAACTGCTCAAAGAGTGTTGGCTAAAACTGCAACCGATGTGACGCAACCAGCTAGACAAGCAGCTTCTATCTTAGGTGGTGGCGCTCGGTCTACTCTTTTGACAGGTGCTAGCGGTGTAGAAGAACAAGTTAATCGAGCTAGAACAACTCTTGGAGCATAATGATAGAAGTTATTACAGACGAAAGTGAAAAACAAATCTTTTTAGATTGGGTTTGTGAAAGAACTATGATAAAAGCTGATTTAATTAAAGATTTTGCTTATTTAGGTTTTAAAGAAAACGATGAAATATTAGCGGCAGTTATTTTTAATGATTGTGATGGTAATAATATATTTATACATTTAGCAATAGATAATCCTAAAGCTGTTCAAAGAAGATATATAAGTTTAATGTTTGACTATGTATTTAACCAAGCAAAATGCAATAGAGTAACAGGCCAATGTTATGATGAAAATGAAAAAATTAAAAGACTTATGGAAGGCGTTGGTTTTAAAAAAGAAGGAGTGATTAGAAAATTAGTGGAAGGTGAAAAAGGGTATAAAGATGCAGCTATTTATGGAATGTTAAAAGAGGAGTGCATATGGGTGTAATTACAAAGATGTTAGGGTTTGGCGGTTCTAAAGATATGGGCGCTAAAGTGGCATATGACACAGCTAAAAGTTCTGCTGATATTGCACGAGAAAAGGCTGACCTACAGAGAAAAAAATTTATTAATATAGCTTCAAAAGGTCGGTCAACTATAATGACAAGTGGTGCGGGCATTGAGGAAGCTGCTTCAACAGTAAAAAGCACTTTGGGTGGTTATATAGCTTAATGGCAACATTTGAATATGTAAAAAAACGTTTAGCTTCAATGGCATCTGCTAGACAAACTTGGGAAGACCATTGGCAAGAAATACTTGACTATGTAATGCCGCGTAAAGCAGAAGTTACTTTTATTAGAGCTAAAGGTGAAAAGAGAACCGAAATTCTTTTTGATTCAACTGCTATTACAGCAAACAATCTGTTAGCAGCAAGTTTGCAAGGAACTTTGACTTCACCATCATTACAATGGTTTTATTTAAAAATTAAAAATCCGGAATTTAATCAAGATAGAGAAGTTCAGTTATGGCTAGAGGATTCGGCCAAAAGAATGTATGACTTGTTTAACGAAACAAATTTTAATTCAGAAGTACATGAATTGTATCTTGACTTGTGTTCTATTGGTACAGGGTGTTTATTTGTAGAGGAAGGAAAAGAAGGATTTGATAAAGACTTAATACATTTTAATTGTTTACATATTTCTGAATATTATATTCAAGAAAATGTTGATGGCTATGTAGATACTTTGTATAGAAGATATAAACTGACAGCAAGACAAGCTGTGCAAGAATTTGGTGAAGACAATATAGGGGAAAAAATTACAGAAGCTATAAAAGATAAACCAGATAAAATGTTTAATTTCATACATGCGGTAGAGCCAACGCAAGATTACGAAAGAAGTGTTGGCAAAGTAGCAACGAAGTTACCATTTCATTCTTGTCATGTATGTGAAGAAGATAAAATGGTTGTTAGAAGTGGAGGCTACAACGAGTTTCCTTACCTAGTGCCTAGATGGGCAAAAGCAACAGGCGAAATATTTGGCCGTTCACCATCTTATAATGCACTTCCAGATATAAAGACATTAAACAAAGCTGTAGAAATTGGACTTAAAGCATGGTCAAAAGCTATTGACCCACCACTATTAGTACAAGATGATGGTGTAATTGGCAAGGTAAGGATGACACCAGGTGGTATAACTGTTATTAGAAATGATGCTGCTGTTCAACCTTTACAAATTGGTTCTAATTGGCAAATAACAGATTTGAAAGAAACACAGTTGAGAACTGCAATACGACAAGCATATTATTCTGACCAACTACAACTACAAGAAGGTCCACAAATGACAGCTACAGAAGTGCAAGTTAGATATGAACTTATGCAAAGATTGCTTGGACCTACTCTTGGTAGATTCCAATCAGAATTTTTAAACCCACTTATTGAAAGAGTATTTGGTTTAATGCTAAGAGCGGGAGCTCTTTCTCTAGCGCCAGATATTATAGAAAATCAGCAAGTAGATGTAGAATTTGTAGGACCACTTGCTCGTTCACAAAGAATGGAAGAAGCAGTAGCAGTAGAAAGACTTTATCAGTTAGCTATGCAAATAGGGCAAGCTGACCCACAGATATTAGATATTATTAATCACGACCAAGCTATAAGAATGAGAGCAGAGTTGCTTGGTGTTCCTAAATCGGTTCTTCGTGGAGTAGATGAAGTAGAAGAATTAAGAATGATGAGAGCACAACAACAACAAATGCAACAAGAAATGATGATGCAACAGCAACAAGCGGAAACTATGAAGTCGCAAGCTGAAGCCGCTAAACAAACTGCTGACCCAGAAGTACAAGATGCAGTCGCTACCGTAATGGAACAAGCAGACGAAGCAACACAGTAAAATGGATGAATCAGAAAAAGAATTAAAAAATTTGCAGAATGACTATTATGCAACCTTCAAAAATAAAGAAGGAGAAAGAGTATTAGCTGATTTAGAGTCAGCTTATTACGACAGGATTTCTTTTAATAGAGACCCTTACCAAACTGCTTTTAACGAAGGGCAAAGAGCAGTTATCGTTAGAATAAAAAATCTTTTAAAGGAGGATAAACGCAATGGCTAACGAAGAAAATGCGACCACTGAAACACAAGACAACTCTAGCACAGAATCTGTATTAGGGTCTGGTGTAGGTGAAAATCAAGATTGGAGGGATTCTTTATCAGATGAACTACGAAATGACCCTACGCTACAAAACCATAAGGATGTTGAATCATTAGCAAAGACTGTAGTGCATCAACAAAAAATGATAGGTAACAGAATACCTTTACCTAAAACTGATGAGGAGAAAACCGAATTGTATTCAAAATTAGGCAGACCAGAAGATGCTGCAAATTATGAAGTACAAGTTCCTGAAACTCATCAAAAATACTTTAGAGATGAATCAGTAGATGAGTTTAAAAATGTAGCTCACAAAATTGGTTTAAACAATGAACAGGTAAATGCTCTCATGGATTTTCAATTAGCGCAAATAGACAATGAACTACAATTACAAGGTAGTAGTTTAAATGTGCAAAAGGAAGAAGTTGAAGCATCATTGAAAAAAGAATGGGGTTTTGACTACGATAAAAATTTACGTTCTGCGCAAAGAGCTTTACAGGTTTATGGAGACGATGAAGTACGAGCTTTGATGGATACAGAAGTAGGCAACAATCCAGCTGTAATTAAAATGTTTGCTAGATTAGGTAAAGATGTTACTGAAGATATGGCACAGAATACGCAGAATAACGGTTTAAATGTGTCGCCTTTAGATGCGAAACAAGAGATACAAAAAATTATGGAAGATTCTAAGCATCCATATTTTCATGCTGGACATAGAGACCATAAGGCTGCTGTTGAACAAATGCGACAATTACACGAAAAAGTATTTGGCAATAGATAAATATTTGTGATATAATTTGCGTACCTAAGTTCGCCCTTTAGGATAACGAATCGGTAGTCTTGATAGACTCGAAACATCCGATTGATAGTATCGTATACTATAAGGTTTCCCTTTTTGGACAAAGACCGATTTAAAATTTATTTTAAAGGAGGACTGAATTATGTCAGTACAAATAACTACTGCCTTTGTTGAGCAGTACAAAAGTAACGTGTTCCATCTGGCACAGCAAAAAGGTTCAAGACTAAGAGATGCTGCTAGAACAGAAACAGTAACTGGTAAATCTCATTTCTTTGAAAGAATTGGGTCTACAGCTGCGGCTAAAAGAACATCAAGACATAGTGATACACCTCGTATGGATACACCACATTCCAGACGAAAAGTATCACTTGACGATTATGACTGGGCAGACTTAATTGACCAAGAAGATAAAGTAAGAATGCTTATTAGCCCTCAATCCGAGTACGCATTAGCAGGTGCTTGGGCTATGGGTAGAGCAATGGATGACGCATTGATTGCTGCTGCTACTGGAACAGCTTATGGTGGAGTAGCTGGTGGAACATCAGTTTCATTACCATCAAGCAACAAAGTAGCACATGCTTCTGGTGGACTTACATTGGCTAAATTACTTTCTGCAAAAGAAATAATTGACGCTAGTGATGTTGACCCAGAAGAACCACGATTTGTAATATGTGCAGCAGGTCAAATTGCCGATTTGCTAAATGTAACACAGGTCACTTCTGCTGATTACAATACTGTCAAAGCATTGGCACAAGGAGAAATTGATACTTATCTAGGATGTAAGTTTATCCGTTCCCAAAGATTAGGGTTGGATAGCAACAGTCATAGACAAGTATTAATGTTTACACAATCAGCATTAGGTCTTGCTGTTGGAGCAGATATCACAACTAAAATATCTGAAAGAGCAGACAAGAACTATGCAACACAAGTATTCCTATCCATGTCTATCGGTGCAACTCGTATCGAAGAAGAAAAAATGGTGGAAATTGCCTGTACAGAATAAAATTAATTAAAGGAGAGTGAAAAACAATGGCAACAGCAAAAAGTGTAGAAGTTACAAATCTTGACACAACACCTAGAACACTCCTGGAAGCAGGTAGTGGACACGGGAAAATGCGTGTGTTTATGGATACTATTGCAGCTGGTACTGGCGACATTGATAATAATGATGTTATCATGTTCGCTGAAATACCTTCAAATTCTAAAATAGTTAGTATCGTAGTATACAATGACGATTTAGATAGTGGTGGTTCACCATCATTAACTACAAATGCTGGTTTATACAACGGACAAACTACATTTACAGATACAGATGCTTCATCTACTTCTTACGCAGCAGCAGCTGTACTTGATGAAGATTGTTATGCATCAGCTATAACAACTTTACAAGCAGCTAATACAAGCGGTGTAGAATTAGCTTATGAAGCTAGAAATGTAAATGCAGTCGCTAATTTTGTTTGGGAAGATGGTGGTCTAAGTTCAGACCCAGGTGTTCCTTTACGAGTAGCATTTACAATATCTGCAGATGCTGCAACAGCAGCAGCTGGCGATATTACTACAGTAGTAACATATGTTGTAGATTAGTAACGAAAACAACAAAAGTAGGGGTGATATATTGAATTATGTCATCCCTACGAGTATTATAAAGTTATGGCAACAGAAGTATCAATTTGTTCAAATGCTCTGCGTAGACTGGGAGATGACCCTATTACTTCGCTTACAGATGACACAGAAAGAGCAAGATTGTGTAATGCCTTTTATGTGCCAGCAAGAGATGCTGTTTTGAGAGCACATCCTTGGAATTTTGCAATAACCAGGGCTACTCTAGCACAGCTTTCAACAACACCAGCATATGAATATGCTTATCAATATTCACTTCCAACAGACCCATATTGTTTAAGGGTCTTGGGTATGGAATACGAAGATTATATATTTAAAATTGAAAACTCTGCAACTGAAGGAAGGGTGCTCCTTACAGATGAAAGTACCGCTAAAATTATATATGTAGGAAAAATTACAGATACCGCAAAGTTTGATTCAATGTTTATTGATGTTTTAACTGCGAAATTAGCAGCGGAACTAACGTATCCTGTTACAGGTAGCGTTAGCTTACAAACACAAATGGAGAAAATATATTCAGCTAAACTTTCTGAAGCAAGAAGTGTTGATGGACAAGAAGGTTTCATGACAGACCTTGTTTCAGATACATTTACTGATTTTAGAAAATAATGGCAAGAGTACACCCCTTTCAATCTAATTTTACAGCAGGCGAAATAAGCCCTAAACTTACAGGACAAGTAACCTTTAACAAGTACCCTAATGCTTTAGAAACTTTAGAAAATATGACTGTGTTTCCACAAGGTGGAGCAACAAGAAGGTACGGAGCAAGACATGTTTGCGAAGTAAAAGACTCTTCAAAGGTTACTAGACTGATACCTTTTGAATTTAATGTAACGCAATCATATGTTTTAGAGTTTGGAAACTTATATATAAGATTTTACAAAGATAATGGACAAATAGTAGAAGCCGATAAAACTATTACTGGGATAACACAAGCAAATCCTGCAGTAGTAACAGCAAGTTCACATGGATATAGCAATGGCGACCATGTATGGATTAATAATGTTGTTGGTATGACAGAAGTAAACGGAAGAAGATATACTGTAGCGAATAAAACAACCAACACATTTGAATTATCTGGTGTAGATTCTAGTAGTTATACAGCATATAGTTCAAATGGAGATGGACAAAAAGTTTATGAGATAAGTACAAGCTATACGGAAGCACAAGTTTTTGATTTAAAATTTACACAATCGGCAGACATAATGTATATAGCGCATCCATCTCATGAGCCATCAAAATTAACAAGAACAGGACACACTACTTGGACTTTGGCGGAAGTAGATTTCGCAGCAACCGGTCCATACCTAAATGCTAGCACAAGTAGCACTACCTTGACTCCTGCATCTTCTGCAGTAGGTACGGGTGTAAATATAACTGCATCAGCAACAACAGGGATAAATGATGGAGATGGTTGGCAAACTACAGATGTAGGTCGAATTTTAAAATTTAATAGTGGTGAAGCTAAAATTACTGCAAGGACCAGTACAACAGTTGTGGTTGTTACTATTACAAAAGCATTTGCTAGTACAGCTGGAACTACAGGTTGGCAACTAGGAACTTGGTCTGATACAACAGGTTTTCCAGAAACTGTTACTTTTTTTGAAGAAAGATTAGTTTTTGGTGGCTCAACAGAATATCCACAAACCATATGGGCATCAGAATCTGGTAGCTATGAAAGTTTTGACATAGGAGACTCTAGCGCATCCAATGCTTTTATTTATACTATAGCGGCTAATAGAGTAAATAAGATAAGATGGCTAGCGCCTGCAAGAGATTTAATAGTGGGTACAGCAGGTGGTGAGTTTAAAGTAAGTAGGCCAACAGGTGAACCTTTAAAACCAGATAATGTTCAAATAACACAACAAACAACTTTTGGTGGATACACAACACGCCCAATACAAATAGGTAATGCTGTGTTATTCGTACAAAGACAACAAAGAAAAATTAGAGAATTTGCCTACAATTTTCAAGATGATGCCTACATAGCTCCAGATATGACATTGCTTGCAGAGCATATTACAGAAGGTGGAATTGTAGATGTAGATTATGCTCAAGAACCAGATTCAATTTATTGGGCTGTTAGAGCAGATGGCACTTTGTTGGGTTTGACATATCAAAGAGAAGAAGATGTTATAGGGTGGCATAGACATATTATAGGTGGTAAAGCAGTAAATTGTACAATTACACTTACAGATTATGCAAATATTCAAACAGGAACGAAACTAAAATTTACAAAATCAGATGGCACAGAAGTTACATTTACATCTACTACAGGAACGGCAGGAACGGATGAGTTTAAAACGGAAACGAATAATAATACATCAGCTACTAATTTAAAAAATGCTATAAATGGACACGCAGATTTTACAGCTACAGTAGCTTCTAATGTTGTAACTGCGTCAGAAACAACACCACAATCTACTGGATATTTAACTGTTGTAAGTCAAGATACTGTTAGATTAGCTAAAGTAAATGAAAGTCAAGCAAAAGTAAAAAGTGTTACATCTATAACAGAATCTACAGAAAACCAAGTATGGATTATAGTAGAAAGAATCGTTAATGGTTCAACAGTTAAATATGTTGAATATCTTGATAGTAATCTAGCTACCGATTCTGCACTGACCGGCACGGTAACAGGCTCATCTACAAAGGTGACAAGTCTTGACCATTTAGAAGGACAAACAGTACAAATACTTATAGATGATGCTGTATATCCTAAACAGGTAGTATCAAGTGGTGCTGTAACAATAGATTTACCAAGCACATTTGCTTCTAAAACTATCCAAGTAGGCTTGGGTTACAATTCTACTTTAAAAACACTTAGAATAGAGGCAGGTTCACAAGCAGGTACTGCACAAGGTAGAAAAAAAAGGTATAATGAAGTTTTAGTAAGATTATTAAATACAGTAGGGGTTAAAATTAATGGCGACCAATTACCATTTAGAAGTTCAGCAGATGAAATGGGTGAGCCAATACCTCAATTTACAGGAGATAAAAGAGTGACAAATTTAGGATGGAACAGAGAAGGGCAAGTAACTATAAAACAAGAACAACCATTACCCCTAACTGTTCTAGCTATAACAGGAACTCAAACAACAAGTGATTAAAATATGTGGCCATTAGTAGCATTAGGAGCAGCAATAGGAACGACAATAATAGGACATTTTCGTACTGTTAATGCAATAAAAAAAGAAACCGAGCACAATAAATGGATTGAAAGAACAAATGAGCAAATTAATATAGAAAGATTTTATGACAGAGAGAGATATGTAGATTCTGAAGGTATAGCAAAAGCAGGCCAGTCGATGCTATCTTTAAGTTCTCCATCAATAGTTAATATGATGGAATATAATAGACAAGAAACAAATAAATCATTACTCAGAAATGCACAAATGACTATGATGAAGATTAGAAGCTTGGATGCACAAAAACAATCTAGGATAGCACAAACATGGATGAAAACAATTTCAACAGGAGTAAGTCTTAGTATGATGGCTTGGAAGCTAGGAGCAGGACAAAGCAAAGCCCTGCAAGGTCAATACCATAATCCATTTGCAGGAGTAGTAGGGTCTGGGCGTAATTTATTTAAAACACCGTTTACCGACTTTAAATTTAAAACAACTTATTAACAATGAGCAATGATGGCATGAAAATAAAAAAAGAATACACAATGATAAATACAGGTGCACCATCTCTTACTGGCGAAGGACAAGCGTTGCAAGATGCAGCTGAGAAAATGGGCACAATAGCATATAAAATTGGTGATAACAATTTAAAAGTTTTAAGTGCTCAACAAAGACTACAAATTGAGACAGAAAAAACTATGGCTCAAAACGCATTTATTCTGACGATAGAGGATTTTCGTAAACAAAAAAACAGAAATATTGACGTAATTAATCCAGACCAGTGGCAAAATGATTTTAACAAAGAATTTGGCCCAGGAGGTGCAGCTTATAAACAAATAAAAAACAGTTTCACAAATGAGCAAGCATGGAAAGAATTTGAAGCAAACTATAGCCTTCTTTTTATGAAGGGAAGCATGGCCGTGAGCGAAGATGTGCACAAAAGAAGGATGGGAAATTATACGTTGGCACGAGCCCGCGCAGGAGAAAATTATAAAATAGACCTAAACTTAGATTCTGATTCAGCAAGCATACTTGCCAATTGGAAGATTTTTGAGCAAGAGTATTTTGGCAATGAGGCTAAAGTATATTTAAACCCAGAGAGCTTTGCAAAGCAATATGACAGTTTCTACAAGCTGACAAATGACAAATATATGCTAGCTCAAGTTCTATCTTATAATAGAGACGGTACTATTAATTATAACAATGCAATTAGCAAAGTAAGAATGGAAGAATTTAAGATGACAACTCTAGACGGGAAGGAAGTAACTGTTGATGATAAACTAAGGAGAGATTTGAACAAAACATTAACAGACGCAGCTCGACAATCAGCAGCCGCAAGGCTTAGCGGGATAAAGGAAAAAGATGCAGATATTCAGTTTAAATTAGACAATATAATTAAAGACATAGAAAATCTAGACCCAGCAGACGAAAATTATATTTCAAACAGAAAAGCTCTGGAAGTAGAGAAAAACGCTTTGGTTGGTGGCCTTAGTTCGGCAGGAAGAGCTGACTATGCAGCAAGAAGAAAAAGAGTAGCCGGAACTGCTACGACCGACCCAGACCTGTTTATAAACCTTCTAGCTTTAGCAAAAGCAAATATGGATTTTTCTGAGGAAGCTGATGAAGCATATAGGAACGGAAAATTAACAATGACTGATTATATGAGGTTAGGGAACGAAGGTGACAAGGCACGAAAATTACTTGAAGGTCAAAACAAGGATACTTATGTTGCTTATAAAAAATTATTGCTAAGAAAACTAGGAGTGGATGACAACAACGCATCCAGCATAGCCAGTAAAACGGGTACGGACACCAGTTATGGCAATACCCATCTGATTTTTCAGAACATGGGTTTATCTAAACAAGTTACTCTGCAATATATTCGAGGTCTGCAAATATTCAGTGATTTAGTACAAGAGGGAAATAACCGGGGATTTAAAATGTCAGACTTTGCAACAAGACAAGATGTATTAGATAGTATTATCAAGGCAACAGAAGAAACGGCCTGGACACAAACGACCTCTGAAACCTTTGGAAGGGATAAATTCTTTCAAATGGCACTTCATTTAAGTCCTGAAGATGTAAGGTTTTTTAATGCAAATACCAGATTAGAAGGAGAGAGCATAGAGGAGTTTGAAGAGAGAACCAGTCTAATCTTATTCATGAGAAGAAATAATATACCTTTAGATGAATTTGGATTAAACGATTCTCGTGTAAAAAAATTAATGCGGGCACTTGACCTACAACTAAGACTACCAGAACCACCTGCAGAGGTCGAAGACGATGCAGAGGTCGAAGAATAAATTTTCTATGAGTACAAAATATAATGCTTTAATAGATGCTAATTTTGAAGAAGATGAAATAGAAGAGCATCTTCGTAACGAAAGAATTTATCTAAAAAATGCGAATTTCACTGATGCTCAAATAGATAAAAAGCAAGGAACACTTACTCTAGATACTGCGCTTTTAACTGATGATGAACCTCACTTACTAGACTTTGATAAAGAGAGTCTTGTGCCGCCTAATGAAAATAGAGAAGAAGAGATTGAACAACTTGAAGTTCAAATTAAGAAATATGACAAAAAACAAGAAGATGCTAGAAAAGTAGATAACGAGTTTGTAAAACAAAAAAACGATGAAATAAATGCAAATGCAAATGAAGAACCTAGTTTGTTAGATAGCCAAGGCGCTCCTAATATTGACCCTGACCCTTTTGGTGTCCTCGCTGAATTTGAAAAAGGGATGAAGAAAAAAGTAGCAAAAGAAGAACAAGAACTTGATAAAAGAAAAGTATATCTAATACATACAAACTATCGTCCACCAGTAAGCGACAATATTACACCAGACGATAAAGAAAAACAAAATCTCAGCGATTTTTCAGCCTACCTTGTTGCTGTTCTCAGTAACAGCGTTAATAAATATCACGATAAAGATGGAGACAGAAGTGGTCTATTAATGTTGACCTCCGCGCAATTACAACAACTAAAAGAGGCTTACATAAGTCCTGGAAACATAAAACATTTGATTCATGTGCCGGAGTGGTTAAAACAAAAAGACGCTGCTTCTATAACTGCATATCATCAATTCCTGATGATGCACTCTTGGCTAGTTAGCGACAACGTGCCATCAGAGGTAAAAGAACGTATTTTAAAAGGAGACAAGTCAGCGTTAAGAGATGTTGCGCTAATACTTGACCCTGATGTGGATATGACTCGTGTAGATGACATAATAGAAAGATGGAAAACCGGGAATCATTCAGAAGGCAGTGGAGAGTTAGCATTATGGAGTAAAGGTAATACCGATATTGGTAATATATTAAAAAATTTTCTTGGTGGTTATGGTGAAAGAAGTATGTTTGACCAAGCATATGACCGAAGCGTTGCAGGTGCAGTACAATTCTATAACCGTTTAAGATTAAAAAACCTTAAAAACATGACAAACCCTTCGGAAGCAATGATAAGGGAGATAGCAAAAAGAGTAGCTACTGGAGATAAAACAAAATCTTTTACTCAAACGTTTATAGACTCTTATTTTGACACAACAACTAAGCACGACAGAGATGCAGAGATTTTCGCAATGATGGACTACAATAACCAGGGTCACAAAAAACAATTTTTTACAGACGTGTTCACTTTTCTTATAGATATGCCAATTTATGCGTTAAGTGCTGTGGCCGACTATTATTTAAAATTCCTAAAACTTACCTCAGCAGCCCGTCTTGGCTGGTCCTCAGCAGCACATGGTACAGCCTTTGCTCTTCCTTCATTGATTAAAAATTCTCTTTTTGATGCAATGGCTGACGGCAAAGTTGATACTTGGGGGAACTTTGTAGAGCATATGCTTACTGCTAAAAATATGAAAGAAGCAGGAAAACATTTTGCAGTTGGCGCTTCGTTAAGAAGCGTAAGCCCAATGTTTTATAAAAATCACTATTTTAATAATCCTGTACTAAAAGATAAAGCACTATCAGGTACAGCGATACGAGAAAGAACACCTTTTACAAGAGCTGATGACCTTGCAGCGGCTGAACATATGAAAAGAATAATTGATAATGCTTGGAGACCATCAGCAGATTTTCTTAGTACACCATACGGGCCATTATATGTATCCGCCAACCCATTGCATCGGGCATTAGCTTCCTTTAGTCACTTAACAGTAGGTATAGGTAGTTTGAATCCTTTAATTCTAGAAGGGCGTTTACCAGAAGGTAACGATTATCTACACGCAGCCGCTTTTGGTGCAGCACTAGGAGTGGCACATGGAGCTGGCAGAATTTTTGGTTTTAATCTGGATTTATTTAGAGACAAAAGTAAACAATATAGTAGGATTATTGATGTTGAAGGGGTAGTAAAAGATTCGACAAACAGGATAACTCTTTATGAAGGAAGAATGCCGCCAATTTATCATGTAACTGAATATGCTATTAAAAACACATTAAAGCAAAAACATAAAGTTCATTTAATTAATCCACCAAAATATAAACCAAACGAAACAGCTTTACAGTCAATGGGTTATGACAAATATCGAATTAAAGATATAAAGCATTTTAATGGTATACCTGTAGCAACTGTTTATGATGCAAGGTATAACAAACTAAGAAGCATGTTGCTTGGAGACTTAGCAAAAGATTCCAAATATCAATCATTATTCAAAATAGCACCAGACGGTCAAACTCTTTTAAAAAACGATAAACAAGAGATGGAGATAGATGATGCACTTTTCGGCAGCCCTATAGAAAGAAGTAAAGATTTTATAGCGGAAGATGAAATTCTAATTGAGCCAGAAACAACATATAAAGAATCAATCTATACCCCATTAGGTCCGGGCAAATATACTAGGGAAAGAGTTAAGGTTCGTAAGTATAAAGGTAGACAAGAATTGAAGCGCAAAACCTTAGTGCAAAATCAAGCTCCAAATATTGCTTTGACAGCTAGATGGCAGTATCCATTAATAAACGATTATATATATAACTTAAATCCAAGGTTTGTTGAGGAAAGGGGCTCTTCTGTATACAATATAAAACTTCTTGCAGATTTATGGTCTCCCCACTTAGATTATTTTAAAACAATAACTGAAGACTATCATAAAAGTGACTTTAGAATCTCGACAAGCACTATAAACGAAGAAGGATTAGCACAACAGATGGTAATGGTTGAGCACCCTATTATACAATTTCAATTTAAAGGTGAAAATCAAACCGTTTCGGTATTTGAAATAGAAGGAGATTATTACGGATTTGATACTTTGGCATTAAAGATGTTGGGAGTATACAATATTAATCCGCCAACAAATAAAGTATCAGCAGAAACTTATAATTATCAAAATGAAAAACAAACACTTCCTAGAGGTGGACAAGCCTATAGCAGACCTCATTTGCTAAGATTTGTTTTTAAGCATGGTGTTCCTGTAGGTAAACCTACACTAAAACCCCACGAGCGGGGGGGTTTAGTATGGTTTAATTCTACTGGTGAACACGTAAGACCGCTTGCCGCATTAAAACCTATTGATATAAGTAATGTAACAGAGAAATTAAAAACTTTAAAACCAAAAAAGAAAGATACGCGTATTATAACGGGAATAAACGAATTTACTCAACCTGCGATTGACATATTTAATCCTGTAGAGTTTAGCGGCAAAGATAAAGAGGCAATTTATAACAAGTTATTTGTTGGAACAGGATTGAATATATTTGAAATGTTAGTTATGGCAGAACAAATTATGGAGCATCCTGTTGCATTTGATACACCAGCAACTGATAGACATTTAATAGAGGCTGTAGGATATGCAATGCTTGGCCCTTCTTGGACATCAGAGCGTCCTGAAACAGGGTTTGCTGCACCACCACCAAAAAAAGAACTAAGAATAGCGTTCCGAGATGAACTTATAAAAGACCCAGTACAGCGTGCTGATTTCGCTTTGGTTTTAGCACACGAATTAGGGCATTTACTTGATTTCTATGAAAGAAATTGGGAAACGATGAAGACAAGTCCTTTTGCACAAGGTTACGAAGATATTCAACTGCAAATTAGAAAAAAATTACCTACAGGAACATTTGAAACGCTTTGGGCTGGAGCAGGTCAAAGGCGAACTCCTGGACTCTTTAGTGAAGAACTGTTAGAGGATGCCGGTATTGATGTCCAAGGACTAAAGGAAGACGTTGAACAAGTAGGTTATAGGGATGCAAAGGGAAAATTTGCAGAAAAACTTGGTAGAGGAAACGTTCTAGGGTCAATTTTAAGCATGCGAGGATTTGCTAAACAGTTTTTTGATATGGAAAGCAAAGAGGCTATAGCTGGTGGCTCTGCTAGATATAAAGAATTAGTTAAGAAAGCAGAAGATTCAGCTAAAAAAAATGAAAAAAAAATAAGAGCTGCTGTTCAAAATTTAAACGACTCATATAGACGCAATACAGGCGGATTGGAACTTTTAGACAACGAGCTGGAATACTTACATTTAAACGAAACAGTAACAGCTTTATTAAACAGATATATACCTAGAGACTTGCATGTGCAGTTTGCTCAATACGACCCTATTTTAAAAGAAGAAATGATATTGGATACAATAAACCTTTTACCAAAAGAAGCTCTCCGAAGGTTAAATCTTGGTTATTATTATGACAAAGATATCGGACCTCACATAGGGATTCCTGAACCTAAAAGAGCTGAAGACATAGGCCCAGAAACTCAGGTAGAGGCAAGAATGACTGACGAATATAGACAAGCGTTTGTAAAAGCCTTTGAAAGACAATTCGATAAAAGAGATATCATATCCATGCTTATAGTGCATCGTGAAATGCGTTATGTATCTAATAAATTAAGACCTATGCACTTTGAAGATTTTGATAAACATGGCGTTTTATCTGATATTCCGGGAGAATTAGCTGAAAGGAGAAATCAACCCCGACTTAAAAAAGATACCGCGTATATTTTAAGTGGAAAAAATAAGAATTTATTAGAGAGCGATTTACCATTTGCGAACCAAAAACTTAAAAGAAAGGCAACAAAAGAAGATTTAGCTAAAGGGATGCATTGGGGTGGACACGCTTATAGAAAATTAGACCCTAATTACATACTTCCTAGTATGCAAGAATTTCTAGATTATACTCCCGCAGAATTAGAGGCATGGTTTTACAAACATGAGGAAGCAGGATATGACCCAGGTGATATTCTGCACGTGTTGTATGGTCCATATGGAATATATAATTATTATTTTACTGCTACTGAATTATTTGCAGACTGGATGTCGGTGTTTTTGATGTATCCAGAACAAGCTGCGGTGTGGTCTCCAACTACTACTAAATTGTTTGAAGAGTTCATGTCAAAGAAACCAATTCTTGACAAACAATACAAAAGCATTAAAAGAAGTTTCGCAAACACAGGCGATAAATCTGGACGATTAATGGAAGACATTAATCTTTTTGAAAGAAGAATGAAAGAAGAGACAGATAAAGTAACTAAAGGTATTAGAGAAAAAGACCCCGATGAGAAACTGCCTCGGCTCAAAACCGTAGCCGGAAGGTTAGACATAAAAAAAGCGTTTTGGGATGAATTTCCTCTGTTAACAAGTCTCTTAGATTACCCCCAGCGTGGTCAAACTATAACAGAACGGTTTTATGATGGCCCTGTAAGAAAAGGAAGTATCTGGGAAAGAGCTGGAAATATAGATATTTTTAAAAACCCAAAAATGACTAAAGAAATAGATATATATTGGCATTTAAGAACTCAGCACAATTTACAAGCAACAAAACTTGAAAAATTGGGAGAAAGGCTAACGCCTGTATTGGACCGCGTCAGAGTGGCAGCACATGAATATGGTTATGAAGACCCTCTAAATAGATTTGGAACTATTTTATTTTTAAAAATGTTAGCACAAGGCACTCAAAGAGATTCAGATGTAATAAACCCTTACCTTATAAAAGCTAAAAAAGATTTTAATTTAGAAGGATTATCTAAAGACCAAAAAGAAACTATGGAGAGGTTGTTATCTAACGAATTTTACGCGGAAGATGCAGAAGCTCTGTTACAAAAGAAAGAGCCATTGCTGGATTTGGCAGCAGAAGAATGGTTTGACGTTATACGAGAATACGTGTTAGATGCCTTAAAATGGTCTGCTTATGCAGACATGAAAACGCTGGAAAGAATTAATAATAATAAATATGTAGCGGTAGCTTACGCAGACAAAATATTAGAACAGTTAGAAAGAAATGGTCAACTTGATTATTGGGGAGATGGTTTAAAAATGGGCACAAAAAAAGGTTCTCCAGGTATGATAATGAATCCCATAGTGCCTACCTTACATAGAATTATTATTCTAGAAGGCGCAGCTACAAGAAATAAAATATTAAATTTATTAGCAAATCCCCTTGACTTAGATGCTCGTGCTTATGCGAAAGCATTAAAAGATAAAGGTTTGTATACACCTCAAGATGACCTAGTTCCATTTGAGACAGAGCTGTGGCATGGTAGCAAAGGCTGGTTGTGGGAAAATATAGAAATACTTGAAGCATATATGCCAGGTTTAGCAGGGGGGAGTTCAGGCAAAATTAACTACAAAATTGTAAATGGCGAAAAAAGACCTCGTGCTAATAAACAGCTTGAAGGTAGAATAATAAGAGAACTTACAGAAGATGATTGGTCTTACCCTGAAAAAATCACAAAAAAAATAAAGGCAATAGAAAAACAAATTGCTGTAATGAAAGAAGAAGCCACGCATGATTCCAGGAGTTCTTTTAAAAGGCATGAAATAGCACTGAAAAAATTGAAAAAAGAGCTATTCTTTTTAAAAAGAGATAACAGAATAGCAATAAAAGCACCAAAGCATATGATGTATGTTAATTACACTGTTTTCGCAAATAAAAAGATGAAAGTGAAGAATTGGAAAGAGGACATTTTGGACATGAGACAGGAAACCGTAGATACATCTATACTAGACCCAAGTGGAAAAACGCAAGAGGTTCATATGTATATAAACAAATATTTGGTTGAAGCCTTTTATAGTAAAAACTCAGCAATCGGAAATAATGTATTAATAAGAACTTGGTCTAGCCTTAATAAGTTGTTTAAGAATTTTTATACTGGTTATAATGTTAAATTTGGTTGGAATAACGCACATAGAGACCCAGTAGATATTGCTGTTAAAACAGGCGTGCCTCTTTTTAATATTTTAAACAAAGAAACGGTAACGGAAGTGCAAAATCTGTACAAAACAACAATGTTAAAACTTGTACCAGGATTAAAACAAAAAACATTTAAAACAAAGGAGGACCTTTTAGCATATGAAAAGAAATGGGGGCTCAAAGAAGTACCTAAAGACAAACAATCTTTAGTTTATACTAAACATATAATCAACAGTTATCGACCCGCATTGACAATGGTTCGTAACCCAGAAGCATTAGAAGGTTTAGACGCAGAGTTTGACAAAAGAATCTTTATGTTGCCTAAAAGAGAAATAGGTAGAGCGTATGAAATTATGGAAACTGAGAGTGACCAAATGTTAAATGCTTTGTTAAGACAATTAAGCATTGAAGAAGGAGATAATTATTTTCTTGACAAAGAAAAATATAACGCCAAACATGTTGCACCAGTAGTAAATGAAGTTCTTACTTCAGTTTATGCAACTGTTAAGACTACAGAAATTTCTCCAAGGTCTGGCTTTTATAAGTTTATAAAAGAAAGAGAGGAACTAACAGGCATAAAAATTCCTGATAAAATGTTAGACATGGAAATAGCTCACGTTGTAACACCTTTTTATGCTGCGTATGGAACTCAAAGTAAATATTTAGAACTTATGTCACCTTTTATAATGGCAACATTAAATGCTTGGAGGTCATCAAAGAGGTCTTTTAGAGACGACCCCTGGGCGTATGCTACAAGAAGACTTACGCATAGCTCTCTTAACATTATATTGACGGCCATAAGCGTAGGATTATTTGGAGATGAGCTTGCAGACATGATATATGGTATAGATGAACATGATAAAGTGACAAAATACGTTATTCCACTTTTTACTGTGAATGAAGGCAAAGACCAACGAACTTTTTCTGTTACCTTTGCAAAACCTCATGAGCAAATAGTATTTGATGAAACTATGAGAGCTGCGATGCTAGCAGTGTTACACCTTGGCGGTGTAGATGTTTCTAGAGAAATAGCTATGACCGATAAAAGAGCGGAGATGGTTTTAAAAATTCTTGGTGTTTCACATGCAATAACATTAAAAGCCATAGGCGATAGTCTAAAATACTTTTTAATGGGTAAATTTCCTGTTAACGAGTTTATTGGAGGAATAGAAGCGAGCGAAGATATGCAGGTAGATTCGGAAGGGTTTCTTTTAAACCCAGACGGGTTTAAAAAAAGGGTTAAATATTTTGTTACTTATTTAAAATCAATGTCTAATGACGTGGGGCTTATGTCTCCATTAGGGCTTAGATTCGACGTAGGCCAAGAGAATAAAATTCAAACAAAAGACCATGCTTATAATGAAATTGCAAAAATGTTTCCTGTAGTGGGGGATATTTTTAAAACAACATTTAATTTAAGTAACACATTAGGTGAAAAACAAATACTAATGACGGAAAAAAGAATTAAAGACGGAGCTAATGAACTCAAACTAAAAGTGAATGAAGTAATAAAAAAAATTAATGACAATGATGGGTACGTACCTACCGAGGAAGAGACATTAATTTTAACCTTATATCGCAACAGAGTAAATGATAAAAAATTCATGGAGTTAGTGTGTAATATAAATGAACTTCCTAGTTGTAGTAGGTTAGATTTAATGCTTCATCGTATGAGCCCAGCTAGAAGGCATTGGTATGAAACTCAAATATTTAAAAAGATTAAAGGGGAGACTGGTAAATCAACGAAAGACGAATTGGACGCTGCAAGGCGACACCGAGAATCGTTGAACAGCGCATGGGACAAGGCTCATAGGGACAAACACAAAAAGAAAGGCAAAAAGGATAAGGTTGGACAAGACAAGAAAAAATGATAAAATAATGAGGAACATATTATGGCAATATCAACAACAATAATTAAGAATAGTTACAGCGGAGATGGTTCTGAAGATACCTTTGCGTATCAGTTTAAAATCTCAGCAGATGCTGATTTACAGGTTATTATAAGGTCATCTACAGGGGTAGAAACAGTTAAAACCCTTACCACTCACTATACAGTAAGTGGTGCAGGAGTTGCGACTGGTGGAAATGTTACATTTACATCTGGAAATATACCAGCAGCTACTGAAACTGTAGTAATAAGAAGAGCTACAACTCAAACACAAACACTTGACTTGGTAGAAAATGACCCATTTACTGCAGATTCTGTTGAAGGTGCATTTGATAAAAACCTTGCAGCTATTCAAGAATTACAAGAACAAGTTGATAGGTCTTTTAAAGTATCAAGAACCAATACTATTACATCGTCTGAGTTTACTACAAGTGCAACAGATAGGGCTAGTAAAGCATTAGGTTTTGATAGTTCAGGAGATTTAACAACAGTAGCAGATTATCTACCTCAAGGTGGCGATTCTGTTCTGCTAACATATTCAACTACTACAACAGATTCTGACCCTGGAGCAGGGAAAATACGATTAAATAATACTACAATAGCATCAGCAACTGCAGCATATATAGATGATGCCGAATATAATGCTACGGATATATCAACATGGGTACAGACCTGGGATGACAATTCTACTAACTATACGAATAGGGGTAGAATGAAGATTACCAAGGCAGGTTCTCTTAATACATGGGCAGTTTATAACATAACAGCAGCAATAGTAGATGCTTCTGGGTACAGTAAAGCTACATTAGTTCATGTAGATAGTGCAGGTACTTTTACAGATGCAGATAAAGTATGGGTTACATTTATAGCAAATGGTGTAGATGGAGCAAACCCAGGGTATTTT
>VTLG01000975.1_pt1 | contig 22922 bp, 18 predicted proteins | sample 4694571 | NCBI WGS metagenome assembly VTLG01 (sample SAMN12604809, study PRJNA352737) | marine metagenome | biome: ENVO:00000447; feature: ENVO:00000209|ENVO:00000569|ENVO:01000036; material: ENVO:00002151; isolation source: viral sequences binned using virsorter ...
ACGAGAACAGATGGAGGATTGCAACCGGCGGGAAGCTGAGGTCCGGGATCGCTTTATGGAGGTCGTAAAGAAATACGATGACGAGCGTTTGCAATGGGTAACCCGTCTCGACAGCATTGATAAAGAACTGCAAGATACTGAGGGGCTCATCAAAGAGGGGCTAGGTGAAATGCGCAGCCATTACGCAAAGATTAGCGCTGTCATTGGGAAGGAAGTCTGATGGCTCACCGGAAAAAGAAGGTGGACCCAGGGCTTGAACTGGCACGTTCGGACACCAAGAGAATCAAAAGGTTGTCTGATATGCGAGACAAGACCGCAAAAGAAGCCAAGGCGCAGTGGGATCGGTATAGTAATTACGAAGGTGATTTTGCTGGGATTAAAAAGATTGAAGACGACGCTATGAAGGCTCAACGTGCGGCCGACGAAGCGAAGCAAGATCTTGAGTCAGCACCCTTTGAGTTTTTAAAATTATTACAAGCGGCTGAGCGGAAGCACGGCAAGCCCTTTAGAAAAAAGAAAAAAAGCAGAGGGGTTTTGCTTACAAAAGAAGCAGCCGAAAGACTGCTAAAAATTATACAAGCAAGGCGTAGGAACTAATTATGAAAGAGAATCCTAATGGCTCATCGCAAAGGTCATAAATCATACGGCGGACCAGGCCAAAAAAAGATGGAAGAGGTAGCCTTTGCTGATTTGACGCCAGAGGATAAAGCCAAGCGGAAAGCAACAGCCGCTTTGCATCGCCAGGGTATTCAAGACCCGAAAGATAGAGCTAAGCGCGTAGAAAGAAGTCGTCGGCAAGCTAGGATGCAGCGCAAGCAAGAGACCGATGATGCTTTTGATGATATATTTATAAAGCCGATTAGAGACCCAGCGGTAAAAGCCGGTAAATATGTGCAGAAGCTTTTACCAGCTACAAAAGGAGAAGTTGCTGCTGAGTTAGCTCCTTTGCTTGTTGGTGGTGGCGCTCTCAAAGGTGCACAGGTAATTGGCAAAACAATTCATAAAGCTTACAAGGGTCAGAAAGCAGCGCGCCAGGCAAACAAGGCTCAAAGGGCAAAAGACCGAGGTAGGTTAGCTAAGCAAGCTGACAAAGCCAGTGCTGAAAGAAAAGCCAGCGCTCGAAAAGTTGCAGCCAAAAAAGCCAGAGCAAAAGCTGATAAACAAATAAATGTAGACATAGCAGCAGGGCGTAAAATGCTGGGCACTTTTAAGGATTTATACAGCAAGCAGTCCGCCAAAGAAGCTTATCAGTATTTATTACGCAATATGACGCAAATAGAACGCAAGGCCGGGTTAGGGTACATGTTAGATGACTTGCGTGGACGTGTGCCTAAAAAGGTTTTTGATCGCATTAATCACGGCTTTCTGCATCCGAACGACCTAAAGGACGAGTTGCGAAAACTAATTAAAGAGTTGGATGATTGATGGCTAAAACAGCAACCAAGACTGATCCCGCTAAATGGGAAAAAGCTAAAAGGGATGCTAAGGCTAAAATGGGCGGTAAGCACAGCGCCCGTGCCATGCAGCTTGCTACCCAACTCTACAAAAAGGCAGGCGGTGGTTACTCCGGAGCAAAGAAAGAAACATCGCTTAGCACTTGGTCTAAACAAGATTGGCAGTACAGCGGTAAAGGTAAAAGTGGGGTGTACTTACCTAAAGATAGAATTGCTAAATTAAAATCTACTCCTGAAGGGCGTAAGAAACTGGCAGCGGGCGAAAGAGTTAAAGCAAAAGCTAACCGTGAGGGTCGTCAGTATGCGCAGCACGGGCTTGGTAAAAACATAAACACATAGGAAATCATTATGTATGGTCATTATAAAATAACGTCGTCCGGCAAAGCGCCTAAGACCACAAAGAAGAAGTCTAAAAAGAATACAGCACGCGTTGCTGCTGCTGGTCAGATCAAACAAAAGTTGGATTATTAAATGCTTAAGTCTGAATTTAAAAACTACAAACCCAAGCACAAGCCAGGCAAAAACGAAGTTGAGCTAACGTTTGCTGGTATGCTTGACAGCTTAGCACAGTCGATGGACGCAGCGTATTTAGATAACGATCAGACAAATCTGACTATGCAAGAGACGTGCGGTGCTAGTTATTTGATTACTCGCACTGAGGTACACCACGTCAAAAAGTATTTTGATAATGTTAATCAGTCTTGCTTACGTCAAAAGCATAGGGCTGTTTATGAGCGCATTCGGTTGTTTGATAAATTTCTCGAGCAGTTTCCACAGGTTATCAGCAATGATGATGTGGCGTTAGAGTCTTTTGTTAGGGAGTGGGTTCGGTTTATGAATGATGCGCACTTGCTTTTGAAAGAGCAGACCCCAAAGCGTGAGCGTACAAAGATCCTGGAGGAAGCCCGTGGCAACGCGTAAAGAACGAGAAGAGGTAGATAAAATACTTCGAGGGTTGGGCATAAAGCCTCAGATGGTGCGACAGACTCGGGAGGCTGCAAAGGGCGCTGGCGCTCGCAATAGGGCCAAAGCAGCGCAGTACAAAGCACTGAGAGAGTTAGCCCGAAAACGAAAACTTGGCGCTGTCAAAGACATGCTGTCAGCCGAGGCGCAGCGTTTGATGGACGAGCAGCAAAAAGTTGAGCCAGTAAAGGATGACCGCAGCAAGACCCAGAAAGCTCTTGATAAAGCCGAGGCGCAAACACAGGCTGAGTTTAGAGCAGATATGGTTAAGTCGGTGCGGCGTCGGCAAAGAGAAAAGCCAGAGGAAGAGCGTAAAGCTAAAGCAAAAGCTGAAGCAGAGGCAAAGCGTAAAGCTGAACAGCAAAAGAAAGCGCGTAAGCTGGCGCAGAGCGACAAAGCTACCATGATGATGGAACGGCAGCGCAAAAGAGGCGAGGCAAGCGTGCTAGAGTCTCAATTTGATGCGTCACCAGGAGATCAGAAAAGAGTAACTAGATCACGTCGGCTTACCAGGCGTCAGATGGAGTTGCTCAAAGGCGACCCAAAAGCACGCGCTCGCTTAGAGCAAATGGTCGGAAAAGGGATTATTAGCAAAGCAACTCGTCGTAAGACCGGACCTCGCCAGGAAGAAGATCTCGATAAATTTTTAGCAAGTAAGCCTTCATGGTTAGAAGAAGACCTAGCGGAAGAGCGTAAAGCTAAAGGCGGAAGACGTAAGCCTAAGGGCAAAAGACAAAAAGCAAAGCCGCAGAGCAAACCAACAGGGCCTGAACGTAATTATCGAGCAGAGGCTGAGCGCAATACTAGGTTAGCCGCTGACCCTAAAAATCGTGGCAAGTTACGACCTAGTGAGCGTACACCTCGCAAACCAACCCTGACTCGTGAAAACTTTTTGGCAATGTCTAAAAAGGAACAACGTAAAGCAATGAACGAACAGGCTGGTAAGGACGCTGTTGATCAGGCTCTTCGTGCTGGTGTGACGCTTGGGGAAATGGCTCTTACGTTGGGAACGGGTGGGGCAGGCCTACTTGCGTCTATTGTGCGCCGTGGCGTTATTAAGCTTGCCACAGAAGCCGGCAAGGCAGGCGCCAAAAAGGGAGTCAGAAAGTTTAGTAAGGAGGCAGCTAGAAGGACAGCGACTCCTAAGCCCAAGCCTAAACCCAAGCCAAAGCCCAAGCCTAAGCCAAAGCCAAAGCCTAAGCCAGAGCCTAAAGCAACGCCCGCAAGTCCAACAAGACGACCTTATGTGCAAAAACCTGTGGTCGTCACAAAAGAAGCAGGCAAAGTTTCAAGAGGTAATATAACAGGTGGTCGAGCTAGAGAAATTTTAGAGGCGGCGGGTCAAGCTGTACCCAAAACAGCAGCAGAGCGCATTGCTGCGGTGCGCGCACTTATTCTCAAAAAGGGTAAGGTTAAGGGGATGGGGCCTCGTCGAGGCAATATTCCAAAACCAAAAGCTAAGCCTAAAACTCAGGCGGCTAAGCCAAAAGCTAAGCCAAAAGCTAAGCCAAAAGCTAAGCCAAAAGCTAAACCTGAAGCTAAAGCTCAGCCAGCTAAGCCAGAAAAAAAGAAGAGTCCTTTGCTTGAGCTTTTTGATTCAACATCTACCGCCCGAACAATCAAATACGGACCAGATGGCAAACCTATTGCTTCGGAGTTAGCTCGAAAGGTTAAGATCGGACCGCAGACTGCGTCTAAAGCCAAACCGGCAAAAGCCGCATCCAAAGCCAAGCCGGAAAAACCTAAAGCTGGGCAAACTGCTAAAGCTAAAGCAGAAGCTGAAAAACAAATTGTTAGGCTGTATAGGCTGAATTTTCCAAACGGCAAAGCATCAACAATTCGAGGTATGAAAAGGGCTTTGAAGCAAGAGAATGATTCATTAGCACTTAGAGGTAAAACACTAAAAGGTGTTACGCCGAGCAGCGCAGGTAAAGAGGCAAGTAAAAAAGTAAGTGGTGTGCGGTCAGACCCTATGAAGGTAAATCTCGATACAATTAAAACCTACGAAGGTGTGCGAGTGTTATTCCAACGACTGAGAATGGATTTATTTGACAAGGGTGTGAGTATTCCTAAAGAACTGAATAAACCCGTTTTAGAAATGCCGCAAACACGTCAGGCCTTTGTTGATGCTATCCGTAAATTACGAGCTTTAGCTCCAAAGGGTTAGATTGCTAACAAGCAGCAACAAACGAATCAAAGAAGAGATCCTTAGATGCGCTAAGGACTTCCCTTACTTTGCTCGTAACTATCTGAAAATAGTTGATATTAACGGTGCTGATTGCAAGCTAGATCTAAACCGAGCGCAAAAATTAATTATTAGATCGTTAGAAACAAACAACAATCTAATGATCCTTAAAGCTCGTAAGCTAGGATCGACAACGTTGGTTGCCGGTTACTTTTTGTGGAAAGCTTTGTTTCGCAAAAACACTAGTATAGCTGTAGTCGCTCACACCGACGAAGCCGCCAGGGCCATCTTTGGTATCTACAAAAGGTTCTACAAAAGCCTGCCAAATGAAATGCGGATACAAGCAACCAAATCTAGGCATAACGAGCTAGCGCTAAAGAGTGGGTCGCTTATCAAGGTTGGCACGGCACAGTCTGAGTCGTTTCGTGGGCAGACGTATCAGTACATCCATGCGTCTGAGTATGCCTTTTGGCCCAGCCTAGAAAAGACCATTATGGGTTTGTTCGGCACAGCCGATGCCAACGCCACTATCATACTTGAGTCTACAGCCAACGGGCTAAACCAAGCCTATGAGATGTGGAAGGGTGAGTCTGGGTTTGAAAAGTTGTTCTTAGGATGGATGTTAGACGCTCGTTATGTGCGTAAAACACCAGCGTTCAGAGACCTTACCAAACTCGAGCGTGAGTACATTCAAAAGCACGGCCTGTCAGACGTGCAGTCGTATTGGTTTGTAAATCACCTGCGCACCAAAGCGGCCAATAACTGGCAAGGGTTTAATCAAGAGTTTCCAGTTACGGCTGAGATGGCATTTGTAACATCAGGCTCGAGGTTCTTCCCAGATCCGTGGCCTGTAAGAAACACGGTACCAGGACTGAAGGTTTATGCTGAGCCGCAAAAGTATCACGTTTACTCTGTAGGTGTAGATACTGCGTCGGGTTCGCCAGGTGGTGATTATTCAGCCTTTATGGTTTTAGACGTTACTAATTCTAAATCTATTAAGATGGTTGCAAGTTATTACGACCGTGTTGCTCCGTCGGAGTACAAAGAAATTGTACATGACATTTGCGTCAAATATAATGCGCTAGCTGTGGTTGAGAGTAACTCATACGGCTTATCTATTATTGAGCATCTGCAATCCAAATCGTACCCTCGTCAGTTTCGAGACCAAGCCTGGGATACTGTAACTAGCAGGTGGAAAGCTCGACTAGGCTTTAACACCAATTCTAAAAGCCGTAACCTATTGCTCGCCCGCCTTTATGAGTATGTTACCCATTCATGGGTTGCGGTTACAGATGACAACTTTATGGCTGAAGCTAATACGCTTGTGTACAACACGCGCGGTAAGGTAGAGGCAGCCAGCGGTAAACATGACGATATGGTAATGGCAACTGGGCTTGCTCTTATGGGCCTAGATCAAGTAGATGAAATTATACAAGAGGTGGTGCAACAGCAACGTCCTTCTAATATTACTGAGATGTTAGAATGGGAACGGGCAACGGGGCGCCAGTTCAAAACAGCTAAAGATCACGAGTTTGCTCCGAGTCCCTTCGATGATCTTGTTACGGCAGATACTTTGGGAATCGGTGATTTTCGCTAGCAGGGCGTTATCTGCATGAAAGGGGCGTAAAATGAGTGAATTGCTTTCGCCTGAGCGATTAGGGGAGCTAGAAGAAGCTCTTCAAGGTATGAGTCCAAGTGAGGAAACTGAAGAGGCAGCGCCAGAGGTAGAGGCTAGCGAAGAGCAAGCTGAGTACCATGACGACGATGCCGAGCAGGAATACCATGACGACTCCGAGGACGAATATGCGGACGACGAGGATGGCCACTCTGTTCCGTATAACCGATTCTCACAGGTCATTGCGGCAAGAAACGAGCTAGCTGGTGAGGTAGAGCAATTGCAGGCACAACTAGAAGCCTTGCAAAACAGTCCGCCTCCACAGCAGCAGGCGCCGGCACCTGAGCAACGCGATAGTTACGCAGATCAATCGCATGATTACGATGATATGGCGGACATAAGCGACCCTCGGTTTGCTGCGCTCGAAGGGCAGATGCATGAGTTAGCTGTACAGCAAGAGGAGGTGAAGCTTGAAAACGAGCTTGCTGCTGTTGCTGAGCAGTTTCCTGATGTTGACCAAGAGTTTTTGCTCAATGCGGTAATTGATGACCCTGAAACTGATGTCCTCGCTTTAGCGCAGGAGTACACGTTAAGGGTCGCTGAGATTGAAGAAGCGGCGGTTGCTCGGTATCTTGCTGATAACAACCTAGACGTTTCGGATGTCGATCACTCTGTGCCACCTGAAGTGTCCGGCAGGTCTGCTGGCTCTCAGCGTGGTGTTTTATCTCAAAATGAAAAGCCAAAAACTATGGCAGAGGCTCACTCTGCTTTAGAGCAATGGCTATCTAATCAATAAGGAATTAGAAAATGGCTGCTACATTAGCTACAAATCTCAACGCCATCCTGAAGGATTTTTATTCAGGGCCGGTTAGGGATCAATTAAATAACGAAATGCTGGCTCTCCAGCTTTTCAAAAAGCGAAAGCTTACTTGGGTCGGTCGTCAGGCTATTTTACCGGTTCGTCTTGCTCGTAATGCTAGCGATGCTTTCCTGGATGAAAGCGAGGCCTTTGGCGCTACTGGTCAGGTTACCTACGGAACGCTTACCGTTTCTGCTAAGTACCTGTATGGACAAATGTCGATTACTGGTCCCGCTATTGCGCAAGCAAAAGCTAGCGTAGGCGCGTTTGTCAACGGCTTGCAAAGCGAGCTTGATGGCGCCGTGGAAACTGTCAAGAACGCTGCCGACGAGGCGCTGTTTATTGGTGGTGGTACTGTCGGGTTTATCCATCAGCGAAAAACTGAAGGTGGTGCGGCGAACTGGGAGTTTAGTGGTAACGCTGATCGTATCCCGACTCCTGGCGGTGGTATTACGGCGGTAAATGCTCGCATTATGCGTTGTGATACTTTTGCTGATTTAGGTTACGCAAACACCATTGAGTTTGTGTCGCCTGGTGTTATTAAGCTCAACGCCGGTTTGAATACTGCGGTTTTACCCGAGGGTGTTCCGTGCGCTGTTGTTGTTGAGAAGTGGAACGACGGCGCTGCCGGCCCGCTTACTAGCAAGCAGCCTGACGGTATTTACGGGTCGATTGGTGGCGGTACTTACAACGCGGCTGGTAATCCATTATACCATACTGTTAATCGAAACGCTGCTGTTAATGCGCCGTTGCGTGGGACCGTTTTGTCGCAAACACTTGCTTCTCCTGCTGCTCGTAGCGCTTTGACTGTGAAGCGTATGCAGAGCATCATTGATGAGGTGCAAACTCAGTCTGGCACCATGCCTGATTGCTTGATTGCGCACTATATTATGCGTCAAGAGTACGCTGCTTTAATGCAGAGCAACCTTCAGGTTGATGTGAAAACAGCGGCTGGCAAGGGTGACCCTGGGTTTAACATGGGGCAATTGTCATTCAACGGTATTCCGCTTAAAGCTAGCCGGCACTGCGGTAAGGGCTTGTTGCTGTTTATCAAGACCGACTCGTGGCTTATGGCAGAGGTAACCCCTCCTGGCTTGGCTGATCTAGACGGAAACGTCTTGAGTCGAACGGGTACCAGCGATGCGTACAGCGCATTTGTCCGTTACTACTACAACACGGTATGTGAGCATCCGAACAAGAACGGCATTCTTGTCGGGTTCACCTTCTCCGGGGCGTAGTATCTATGGGTTGGGTCGGGATCTTCGTTGACGCTTGTGGTGTTGTGGCTCTTATTATGATCTACAAAACCTTTAGCCGATTTGTTGGTCCCGACTCAGCTTCCCATGGGGAGCAACCCATGTCGCCTGATGATGTTTGGGAGGAATAATGGCTTCGTCGATAATGACAGCGGCTCTCGAAAACCGAAAAAAACAATTACAAAAAGAAATTGTTAGGCGCGGCGCTGAGGCTAGAGCACGAGCCAGGGCTGGCAATGTTTCTGGTGGTGGCGTCGGGCGCACTATTGGTACTATTGGTGGAGCCGTTGGGGCAGTAGCCGCAGGCCAGCCTCAATTAGCTCCGCTTGCTGCAAAAGTTGGCGGTGACGTACTTGAAATGGGTGGCAAGGCTTTAGATAGTGACGAGCAAGTTACAGGTGCTGATTTTGCTAACCTAGCAACAAGCGCCGTAAGTGACAAAGAAGGCATCAAAGCTTTACAGGAATTGTTAGGAAAAAAAGTTGGATAAAATGAAAAGTCGTAAGTTGTGGTTGTCGGTATTAGCGGCATTGTTGCCAATTGTGCTTAGTCACTTTTTTCCGGCACTACCAACTGAAGCCATTGTTGCTAGCGTATTGGGTGCTTTGGGAGGTGTCTTGGGCATCTCTATGGAAGATGTAGCTAAGCAAAAGCGCGCCGCTGTTGAGGCTGCTGCAAAAGTCCCTTTGGACGAATCCCAGGGCTCAAGCTAAATGCTAGAGACTCTGGGCGCGCTCGCATCAAACTTACAGGCGATGATCTTGGTATTGGTGTTCGTGGAGATTTATCTCGACGAATTGGAAAAGATGGACTCCTCGGAGTGACAGCAGGGTTAACCTCTAAATGGGGTGAGCCTCCGTCGTGGGATGTAGGCATTGGGGCAGAGTGGAGATGGTAAAATGATTCCTTCTGGATCTGAACTACAAACCAGAATCAAAGCGTTTGGCGATGATCGTCGGCGATATGTTCGCATGTGGGATATGTGCTTACTGTTTTTACAGGGCCGTCAAAACATTGTGTACGACCGCATGGCTGACGATTTTAGAAAAGCTCGGGTCGATGGTTCGAGTGTAACCATCAATCTAATGATTAATATCTACCGCAACCTAAAAAGCCGGTTGTCGGTCGCTTACCCATCAACAACGGTGTTACCTAGCAGCCCTAGCGCTGAAGATGTCGTCAAAGCTAAGGCAAGCGAAGCTGCGTTGCAGTATTATTGGTCTGCCCAGGAAATGGGTGATAAATTCCAAGATGCTATTGGTTGGCTGCTAACAACTGGCAATGTTGGGATGCATACAAGGTACGATGGCACTAATGTCGTTACGGAAGTAATTGCTCCGTACAATATCTTCTTTGAGCCAGGGACGGTAAAACCAGATGATAGCAACTGGATTGCATACAGTCGGGATGTTAACCGTTCGGATTTAGAAAAAGCTTACCCAAAACATTTGGATTTAATTAAGAAGTGTGCTGAGTCCTCAGATGCTACAGACAACCCTGCCAGCCGTACAATGTTTGGCCTGGGTCCGTCTAAGACCCTAAGAAACCGGCTTACTATTTATGAGATCTATTTTAAGACTGGCGAGCGGCATGTTTTGCTCAACAGCACCTACTTGTTCAAAGGGAAATGGAAAGGCAAAGTCATACCTTTGCAATACATTAGGTACACCGCTATCCCTGGGCGTTTGTGGGGATTGGGCGCCCTTGAGCCTCTTATTGATATACAACTGCAATACAACAAAAGCCGAAGCCAGGTCATCGACAACGCTGAGTTAATTGGCAACCCAAAATGGTTAGTCCCAAAAACTGCCGGCATTGGACCTAACGCTATCACTAGCCGTAAGGGTGAAAAGGTTTATTACAACCCGAGTGGTGGTGCTCCTACTCCCGTTACCCCGCCAAGTTTGCCTGGGTTTGTGCTTCAGAACACCAGTCAGTTAGCTAGCGAGATGTTAGACGTGGCTGGCGTGCACGCTACGTCGCTTGGGAAGCGGGCTATTGGGGTTACGTCAGGTAAGGCAATCGAAGCTTTGTCTGGGCGTGATATGACCCAACTGCAAGATGCTATGAATAACCTTGCTCATGCGTGCTCTAACACTGCTACTGTTGTTTTGTCTTTGATGAAGGCTCATTACAGCGAACCTAAAATGGTTCGCATGATGGACTCGTTGGGTGATGTTGTGTTTCGGTATCTCAAGGGCACTGATCTGGTTGATGACCCAGAGGTGTTTATTGAATCCGGTTCGCTGTTCCGAAACGAGAAACAAGACCGTGATCAAAAGATTCTAGAGCTATTGCAGTTGCAATTGATCGACAAAGAAACGGCATTGCGTGAACTGAAATTTGGTACGGGTAACTCGTTTGTATCGCAGAAACTGCAAGCTATTGCTCACGCTAACGATTTGCTGACGGCTGCTGCTTCTGGTGCCGCTATTGAAATATTTCCAACTGATGATTTGCAAGCATTCCGAGAAGTGTTTGGCGAGTTTATTCAAAGTGCTGAGTATTACCAGTTACCAGAAGACCGTCAACAATATCTGCGAGATGTTTATATTAGCGTTGCTTCGTTTGGGGCAGAGCACGAAGCTGTAGCAAAACAGCACTTACAACGAACGGTGTTTCCCCCAGCAAGCCTACAAGAGAGCGAGACCATGGACATGGAGGTTCTTTTGGAGTCTCCGGTTAGCGCTGTGCAGGCCGAGGCTGAGTCTGATCGTCTATCGAGTTTAAAACTGGCCCGCCAAATGATGGATGGTGACGGTACTCCTGAACAAGGGTTGAGGGCTACACCGATGGGAGGTGGCGGGTGAACGTAGGTGAAGTATACGATTTGTTTCGATCGTTGGTAGATGAGCCAGATGAAACCTTTTTGTCGGTAGCTGACACGCAAACGTATTTACACGCTGGTCACCTCGAATACCGTTCGTTTATTACGGACATTAACCCGGAGATATTCTCATCAAGGATTTGGGTTGTACCAACATCTCGAGAGGTCGAGTTAGCAGGTACAATTTTTAGCTCGTCAGCGGCTGCGGCTCCGGCGGCAGATCAAGCGGAGCGATTAATTAGGGTTGGGCTTGTTGATAGCCAAGCTGGTGATAGCTTATCGTATTACCTAACACCCTGTCAGACTCCAGTAGGCGTCGAAAACGCTGAAGGGGATTATTGCTTAGTAGGCACAAAGCTAATTTTTGTTGGCAGCCTGTCTGGGAGCACCTTGCGTATTGAGTATGTGAGGGTGCCATCGCTAACCAAAACACAATGGGTAACTGCAAGTGCTGCATTTATTGATAACCTCCCCAACTATCATCCTCTTATCGCTCTCTATGCTGCTCGCTATTACGCTATACGTGATGGAGCGACAAATCAGGCATTGCTTGCACAGCTTAATACTAAAGAAAACGAGCTAAAGCAGTTCCTTGCTACTGGTAGGCTTACTGATAGCGCTCAATATATTTCGCCGCAGGTCAATTATTCTAACGTGGTTACAATCTAATGGCTGTGGCAGGTGCCGAGCTTGAGGTATTAGCTGGGGGTACAGAGACTCGCCCGGCGCAGCGTGGGCCTTGGGTGCAAAACCTATGGAAGCCAAAGGGGACTCCTGGCTGGGAGACTAGACCTGGTTTTGGTCAGGTGGCGCAAATCGACACGTCAATGTCGGTTAACCCCGAGTTTGCTGTCGATCAATGGGGGTACAAAAAACACTTAGGCTCGACATCAATCAGAACAAGCTGGGGCGCCCATCAGATTCTGTCGGTGTTTTCTGGGCAAGTTGTTAGCGGTCACGATTTTATTGGCATAGCATCGCGCTGGACGCCTGTTTATTTGGTTTCAATATTTGATCTGTCTACCCAGCAAAAATGGGAAGAGGTCATATTTAGACACACGGCTGAGAATAAAGGCGGTCCGTCAGAGATGTATGAATGGCGTGGCCATTTTGAGTCTTATGAAAATGTAGACCGTCAAAGGTTTCTAAGCGGAATCGAAAGCCCGTTTTACTTTCACACTTTTAATCACACGCTGTTTTTTGGAAATAAATACACGGGTGTCCTGGCTTACATGCCGTCTGATTATCGCAAGGCTCGGCATATGACGGTGCCTTCTACTTATGAAGTAAACTACATTAAGGGTTACTCAGAAAGTTCAAGGGTTGTTCGGGTTGTGCCAACTGATGGCTTGACCCCAGAAGCTCTTACTTACCTAAACGAGACTCAGATACCCGAAGTTGTTGATATAACTAGTGTTAGCGGGCGGTTGGTTTTAGCGACTAAAAAGTTTCTCTACTTTTCAGATCCAAATGTTCCTAACGCTTTCTTCGATCAAAACGTTCGCCAGGTTCCAAGTGAGAAAGACATCGTTGCGGTGGCGTCATTAAACGACAACGTAATGATTTTTACCGAAACCGAAACATTTTTATACCAGCCGTCTACTGGAGAAAATGCAGCGCAAGGTAGGTTTACATTAGCGACCGCATCGGTTGGCTGTTTGGGACCAAACGCTATTGTTGCTGATGGTGAGGTTTTGTACTGGATTGATAAAAACGGCGTTTATGCCACATCAAACGGCTTGCAAGTCAAACCGCTATCAGCGCCAATCCAAGGTTTCTTTAGTTCGGTTTCAGCCCAGTCCGGTGTGACTTCGCCTTTAAACCATTTCCTAACAGCGTCTGGAGCGGCTGATCTAAGCACAGAGAAACAACCACGGACACTATATCGGCTAGATCCAAACGAGTCTGTATCAATGGCTTTGTGGTCCGATCAAGGTGCGTTGCTAGTAGCGTCGCCGTCAAACAATGTCATATGGTGCCTAACGCAAAACCAATGGTCTTTGTGGAACTTGGAGTCGTCAGTATCAACAACGCCTGCTAACGCTCCAGAGGTTGGGGTGCAGGATAACATTAATAACCCGCACGTTGTCGCTGCTGGTGATGGTCTTTACGTTGTTGGTGGTTTAGATGTGCAGTCGTTTACTGGGACAGTGCCATCTCCAGAGACTGTTAACAGTAGTAGTTACTACATATTAGAAGCTGGGCGGGGTGGTGCTTTAGACCGGTCAGTAGAAAACGAAGATCAGCGTTACGTTCGGTCTGGTTATTCTCTAAACTATTCTCCTGCGGGCACACCAAAGGGTCGGTTTTATCTCGAAGAGCCTGTTTATGATGCCGCTACCAATGAGTATTGGATGTTGGTTTCGGTTGTGCCTGCGACGCCAGGCTCATCACGCCTTACTGGCGCTACCCTTCGCTTTACTTATGACTCTTCTAACTGGACGCTTAACACAGCGGTTACGTTGCCAGTTGAGCGGCTTGCAAGCGCTGCAAATTACACTCTTAGTTTTCCCGCTGCTCAGACGGCAGAAATAGCGTTTTCTAGTGCATCACCGCTGGAAACTACTAAAGGTAAAAACCCATTTTTTATATTACGTTGGTCAGCAGCGGCTGCATCTACCACAAAGCTAAGGCTTAAAATTGCGCCGACGGTAGCCACCTCTACGGATAGTGTAACTACTATCAATATGAATGTGCATGTTTGGCAGTTTCATAGCGGGCCTCTTAATGCTGACGATAACGTAGCGCAGCCGGTTGATTGGGTATACCGCAGTGGGCAAATCGGAGTTGAGAATCAGCAGCAAGTAAAAAGTCGGGGCTTGTTTACTCGGTTTATTTCTCAGGGCAAAGGCACGGCGCAGCTTAACACTGGTTGGTTGTGGGGTTTATTTAACACACTGTCAGGGTCTGATTGGAAGGGTTGGTCGTCACAAATAATGGACTTTAACGGTGACCCAAAATCGCTGGCAAGCATTGCTAGCAAGTCAACAGTTAGGACTAGGTTTAAAGATGCGCTAGGTGCTTTAAATGACCGGGTTTTTAATCACCCAGCAGCAGGGCCACCAAACGCCCCTAGGTATTCTGATCCCGCTGTGTCGGGTGATGGTGATTACTTAATAGATGACACCGAGTATGACACGATTACTACCTCGGACTCGGTGCGTGGTGAGCATGTGTCTTATATGTTGTTTGGGTTTCTGCGAAACAAGGCTGAGCGCTTGGTCTTAGCTAGTAGTAAAGCCTTGCTTCGTGGTAATCAGGGCGGCCCCAGGAGGAAGGGGCGATGACCCTTGATAGGCCACAAAACAGGGACGCTACTCGGCCAGAGCAAAGGGTTGCACGCATTGATGATGATTATTTCGATATTGTCAAAAACCTTGGGGCACAGATTGTAAACCCAGGCGGTCTTGTAAACTTTCAAAAGAAAGACAGCAGCGGAGTGTTTGTGCCTGCTGGTACTTATGGCGGGGCAAAGCTGTCAGGCACCAAGCAAATGCTGTCGTGCGCGCCAGGAGTTGAGTTTACAAAACAGGTTATTGTTACTGGTTCGGTAATGATTCGTAACGCGTTTTTTGTGTGCAACCAAAACACGCCAGCTATTGTTGTTAAGTCTGGTGGTAGCATTTTGCTAATCGATTGCGTTGTTTCAAAAGGCGATGGTCAGCAAGTAGCTGCAACAGATCGCTATATTACAATTGAAGCTGGTGGTTATGGCACTTTTAGTAGCTGTGGTTTTTTTGGTAACCAAGCAACGGTTGGAACAATTATTACAAACGAAGATGCGGCTAACCCTAACCGAGTGGCTGTGAGAGCGTGCATGAACCACACTGCAATTGTAGCAGCTACTCGTTATACTAACGTCGGCTCTGTTCAGGATGTAGCTATACCATGAGCATTCGAGTCGTTTCAAAGCAGCAGTTTTCCGACGGAACTACTATTGACGGTAATCGCATCGAGCAGGCTCTCCAGCAGTTAGAGCAGATGTGTGACACTGTTCCTCGAGGGGCTGTTCGCACGCGTTTTACTCGCTCACAATTAGTTCTTGGATGGAATCCTATTATAGATTTCGACGCTACGGCTGCTGGCGGCTACACTCACGAACACCCGTGGATTGTAGACCTTAATACGGATGGCCCTAAATACAGGCTCAAGGGCTACAAACACAGCGATACTGATGTTTATTATATTTGGCAAACATCGTTCACATCGGACTTTCCTTTGATAATCCATGCTCTAGATTTGTTCTTGGCTCAGGACGCAGGGACAGCCGGTGTGTACAAGATGGCATCTGGTGCAAGCACTCCGCCTTATGTTCCTCCGAACGTTAGCGATATAGGCGTTCATATAACTATTGATGCACCGTTTATCCCGGAGGACAGAACGCAAAATGATATCGAATTACATCGGCGGGATTTTGAGACTGACTCATGTTTGATTAGACCGGAGCCTTTTGGTGGAAGTGCGTCGGCTGGACGTATGCGCCCTGATTATCCGGGCGGCGCTTTGTCTGGGTGGAGCATCAGTTCGAGTGATTTGAATATACCAATAACACCAATGGCAAGAGTTAGGTTTGCAATTGTTATACCTAAATACACAGGTGGAACTGGGGCAACGAACTGGGGTTTGTACCCATGGCGAAACTTTGTGCCATCGTTAACGCTTACTACCCTGGAGCCTAACCGCCATGGCTAAATTAGGATTCAAAAGGTTAAGCCGTGGCGTGCGCTTACTGACGGCGCACATTCACACACAAATCCAACAAGCTCTTACGCGCCTGACCTCGACTGGGGTAGCGCATGACAACCTCGAAAATAACCAGTCAACTGTTCGGATGACGTTTAGTTTTCCTGTCGCATGGACTGAGAAGAATAAAGCTAGCATAGGAACAGCGTTTGTTTTGCCACCCCCGCAGGAGTTGTTTACCAGCCCCGACACTGTTACTGCTAATTCTCTTAATTATATTTTAGACTCTGTATCGTTTTCATTTGACCAGCGCGGAGCGGCGTTTGCAACCCAGCGTCAAACTGCCGCTACAATTGAAAACGAGCAGAGCGCTGAGCTTTCTCCTTATATGGGGTTTCAAGCTTCTATTTACAGTAAGCCTTTGGAAGTTTGGTCAACTTTAGCTGCTGCAAATACAACCGTTGAAGATCAGGTGGTATCTCTTAACTTCCCCAATATTGGCTTTATTGGTGAGAGCTTGCGGACTAACCCGGTGGTGGCTGATGGTATTGGGGCGGTGCTTTCGCCGTTTCAGTCTTACACGCTTGTGGTTGATATGAGCGCCTGGTCTGAGCTAGCTCCAGCTATAGTCGGGCAAGTAAACAGCATTACGGTTTCGTTAGCGTTAAAGTGCCGTCTTGTTTCAAAGGATGACGCAAGCGCCGACTCAACAAAAATACAAAACATTCCGCAGTCCTCTTACTTGCCTGCTGCCGCTCAGTACGGAGGGCGTTATGTGTCAGCGGAAGCTTTAACAATTCCTGCGGCTGGTTCAATTATTAAAGCTGACGAAGATGTGGGTGTTGATTCTGGGGTGCAGGGGTCGCTCGAGAAGGTAGACAAAAAATTCTTAGGCGGTCTTGTTGGTGGTTATACCGAACTTGGACGAAGGCATGGCTACAGTAATATTTTAGATGACGCTTCGTATGAAATTATTGCTGTGCCAATGTGGGGTAATGGTTGGTATGTAGAGGGCTTAGGCGGTGGTGCTCCGCCGGCCCCGCCAGCAACAAACAATGTTGCATACTTACCCTACGTTGGCAGTGTTCCTTATACTGGCACCACTTGTGACCGTAGGATTATTCCACTTCGGTATCCTATGGTTGTACATCATGTTTTGGCGTTTAGGTGTTACACAGGTGGAATTAGGCCGACCTCCAACATCGTTAATAGCGTTGGGGTTGGTATTGCCACGGGAAACAGGGCGGACAGTTATAACAACCGAGAGGTTGCTTACGCTTCGTGGACAGGCACAGCTAGCGCTTATCGCATTGATACGATTACAACCCCGGAAGGCGTGGCGGGTGATATCTTAAATATCCCACTTGTTGGAACGTCGGCCCTGAAAGGTACTGGGTACGACAGTTCGGCTGGTGCTGGGCTCGCTGATCAAGGGCGCCCAGTGTACGTGGGGCAAACCACAACTGATGATTCTGTCCGGTCGCAAATGGCAGATGAGCCTAACGGGGCTATTGCGGCGTATGCGGATATTGATGGTAAAGAACAATGGCTTGAGGTGCGTTGGGCATTTAATGACCCTGCGGGGTTGCAAAATATAAGCGCAGGACAAGTGCAGGTTGGCAGAGGTGGCCATTGGGTTTATATCATTGGCAAGAAACATTTAGCTTGAGGTTATTATGACTACACGCCCAGAAGACAGCATCCCTTTAAGCGAGATGGAAAAATCTCGCAAAGCAACAAAAGCACTAGAGGATCTAGGTCGAAACCAGCTTTCGCAAACGGCAGCTAGGGAGCGAGTGGCTTTGGCGGACATGAGAAGGCAGCTAAAGTCGGATGAGGAGGGTGTTAGCCGTGGCGCCGGTAGGGCGTTTGCTGGCGCCATGGGCAGGCGCGCTGGTGGCATGCAGTCGATTAGTGGTTTGGGCACATTACAGGCTGACACAAACCAAAGACGCATGGATGTTCGATCGCAAGGCGCAGCTAATATCTTAGGCCAGGAGCGTAAACTTGGTCAGGCGGAGCAGGAGCTTACGAGGTTCAATCTAGAGGCGATGCGCAAGCCTGAGGACATCCAGGCCGGCCTTGATGCTGTTGATACAGAGTTGGCTCGTATCGCAAAAGCTGCTGGCGCAGACTCGTGGACTGGTGAAGATGAAAACATGATGGCCGACCTTATTGAGCAGTGGGCAAGAACAACCAATCCAACCGTGTCCGAGTGGAATCGAATGACAAGTGAAGCTTTCACTGGTTATGGCGTGGGTTCTAATCAGTACGGTAATCGCGGTTTCAAAACTCCCGTTGTTCGCAATAATCGAGTTGTTGGCTTTCAGGAGCCTGTTGACGATGTGCCGAGGAATGAACGTGGTGAGAAGACGTGGGGGACGGGGATGTAATGGGCCGCATTCTTACTGGGAGCATGTTCAAAGAGCGGCCTAGAGCTAAGGCCGTAACAAGCAGTAATTGGCGAGAGACTTGGAAGCGTCCTAGTGGTGTTATGGCTACCGCTAAGTTAGCAGGTGCTGCGGCTAAACTTATCGGCGGTATGCCTAACCCGTTTCGCGATAAGCCTGATCTGTCGGATAAAGGCTTGCGAAGCTCGTCGGCTTTGTTGCAGCGGGCTGCTGACCAACGCGCTAAGCTTACCGCCGGTGACCGCTTTAAGGTTGCGACCGAGATGGAGCGCAGGCGTAGGCAGTCTATGGCTTCAGAGGTCGAAGCTGGACGCGCACAAGTTCAAGATCTTGGTGGCGCTAACCTTGAGACCCCAGCACAGCGTCAGGCTGGTGCGGGTATGGGCGTTACTGAGGCAGAGGCTAGAGAGCGTGTTCAAGCGCTGCGAGACCGGGCGGAAATCGGCACCGAGCGAATGGCTGGTCGGCCAGAGCCAGGGACTGAGACGACGTTTGGTATTGTGTTTGAAAACTTGCGCGACCCTGACAAGCGGGCTCAGATGCCGCAGGAGGCTCTCGAGAACTTTTTCCAGGGTGTCAGCAGTGGCGGTCTCAAGCGAGAGTTGCTCAATCAAGGAGCCTCTGGCGAAGAGGTGAACGCTGCCCAGGAAATAGCGCAAATGGAGCTATCTCGCCGGGCGCGTGGGCAGGCCAAGGTTGCTGAGGAAATCGTGGATGAGCGCACGGGCGCAATCAACCCGGATGATGTTGAGTCATTCGATGAGACTATTGTTGAGCTTGATCCTATTTACCAAGGGCTTGTTGGTCTTACTCGGGATCAGGCTCGCAGCAAAATCCTTATCGCCGCTCGCGTAGCAGACACAAAAGAAGATCAGGATTTACTGCGTAAGCAGTGGGAGATTTTAGATGCCCCAAGGGAAACAATAGCAGATTTATTTAAGTCACCAGAGCAAATCCAGCGCGAGCATCGAGCCGAGTTAGAAGAGCGGTTTGCTAAGCTGAGGAAACCGGCCAAAGGCATAAGCGCTAAAGACCAGGCGGAGATCGACCTTAAGCGAGAAAAGATTACTGACCTGCAATTCAAGCGGAAAAAGAAAGATAAGAACAAAGGCGTTCGGTCGAAACCAAAGAATAGAGACGTTGCTAGTTACGATAAGCTCTTGAAGGAAAATATCGACGATATTGACAAGGGGATGCCAGAGGTTGCTGCCGCCAGGGCGAAATTAAAAGTACTAGAAAAAGCAAAAGCGGATGGTGATCCTGATTTGATGCCGGCTGGTGTAACAGCGCAGAATGTAAACCAGCGCATTGGGGAGCAGCGAAAACGTGTGCGTTTATTAAATCAGGCACAATTAAGATACCGGCAAGATATGAAGCGGTTTCGTGCTCGCTTGAGAAACCCAAAGATCCCTAACAAAAAGAAATTAATTGAAGAGATTGCTGAGTACCTAGACGGGCAGCCTTACTTTACGGAGGTCAATAAAATCCTAGGGACGAGAAGTAAGGTTGATGACGCTGTTGCGGATTACCGCGGAGCAAACCCAAGTGGCTAACCCCACCAAGGAAGAGTTGCTAGAAACCCTCACTCGCAAAGGGCTAAACCAGGGCGAGCAGGAGGAAGTCTTTGTTCGGTTGTTCGGTGTAAAGCCGGGTGACATGCGGGTAAGCGGCCCTCTGCCTGATGCTGGTCCTAATGCTCAGTGGCTCCGCCCGTTTCAGCAGGATGTTGCGCCTACGCAAATTGAGGGCGCCCGCCGAGCGGCACAAGCAGAGGCGAAACGGCAGCAGGCAGCAGCGGAGCAGCAGCAAAAAGAAGATCTTGCGGCTGAGGAGGCGGCATACGCTCCTCTCAAAAGCGGTGATCCTCAGTTTAGCGGTTTAGACGCTGAGCTTGAAGACGTTAGGCGGCAAACGCAGGGGCGGCTTAACACTGGTGTTGCTCCTGCCGTTGCGGGTGCTGTTGCTGGTGCTGCGGACAGTTTGAAAAATATCTTTTCGTACACCACTGGTGATGCGGCTACAACAGAGAAAGAAATAGCTGACTCGTTCGCTAGGCAAGAGGAGTTTATTCGTAGTCGGGTTGGGCAAAGTGAGTATGAAAACTTTTATCACGATGCCATGGATCTCATTACGATTATGCCAAACATCGGTGCGCTTATGTACGACACCGTGTCGCGTGGTGATAGCTTTGCAAAGGCCCGTGAGATAACCCGCACGATGGCTACCGATAGCGCCACTGTTTATCCGTTTTTGTACAACAACTGGGATCGCTCATATAAAGCCTCACCGCTTGCTTCTATCTTAGCTGCGATTCCAGCGATGAAAGCAATAGGAGCACTGGGTCAGCTTGGCGCAAACGGTGCTCGTCTGACACAGCTTGGTGAGCGTATCCATGCAGGTGTTAATAAGGGTCTAGATAGGGCTGTTGATATTGGTCCGACTATCAAAGCTAAAACCAAATTTAGGCGCACGGGTGATGAGGTAACGCCAGGTATTTACGAGCACAGTCTCGGTGATAGCCCTGTCACATACAGAGACATCCTGCGCTCCGGCGTCAAGGGGGCGGGCGCCGGTCTTGTGGCTGGGGGTACGCCGACAGCGGCTGTCGCTGCGTTTGTCGCTGGTGCTGGGATGTCGGCTCTGATGGGTAAACTTAACAGGACAGGGCTTGGTGCTCAGTTTGCTAATACCATGGGTCGCCTACTCAATGGTTTGAGCAGCAACATGAAGGTTAGCCATGAGCTAGCAATGCGTAACTTGTTTGCTCGCGGTCCTGAAGCTGAGTCTAAATTGCAAGCTATTGGAGCGCAGATCGCCAAGCGCTTACAGGAAGGGTCTGATGTTCTCGATGGAGAGCTTATGACTATGGCTCAAAATGCTTTTCCGGATCTAATTGCTAATGTGGAATTTGGTAAGGGTGGTAGGCGTTACGATATACGCAAAGATTCAGACGTAGCTGCAAGACCTCGGCGCAGGCGCAAGCTGTCAGATGAGTTAGAGGCTGACCTGAAAAGCGCTGGTGATATGCTTCAGGGGTTGTTGGGCTCAACAAGGTCCAGGCGCACTATGATGCTGATGGATGACCTGCTGTCAGATGGGTCGGTGCAGTTTGGGCGCGTTGATGATGTGCGACTAAAGGCGCTGGAATTAGTAGAGGCTGACATAGGTAGAAAGCTAACCACCGCCGAGAGGGCAGACCTGGCAAAGACCATGGAAACGGTTAGCAATACACCGTTCCACCGAGAGGCAGGCATTAATTTGAACATGGCAATTGGTGACCGTCAGTTTGACCTAAGAAACTTAGTCACTCGAGCGCATCGGCAACTGTCACCCAAACGCAGGAAAGCTATTATTGCGGGGCTGGCTGCTGATATTATTACATCTAATCGAAACCAGGTTAGAAAGCAGTCGTTTGCTCGGGCTGCTGCTCAGTCTTCTGATGATCATCTGCGGCGGATTGGGCTGGACCCAGAAGAGCTAGCAAAGATGAACCGCTATGAGGCGGAGCAACTGTATGCACTAAGGGTTGCGCAGGATGTTATTACGAGCAGGGGGTCGGTACCGCTGGTTGGGCCGACAGGTTTGCAAATGCAGTCGTCTGGTCGTTACTTGCGCAGTCTTGCAGAGGAAGATCCTAGCAAGTTGTTTGCTGCGTTAGAAGAAAAGCTAGGGCGCCCACTGACAACTGCGGAGCAAAAGATAGCAACCCGAAGAGCAAAAGAAATCGCCGGTGAAATGGAGGATTCCAATATCCGGGATATTGCTGATGAGGGGGCAAGAGCGGCAGAGGGTTACTACGGCGACACCGAGCGGGGCAGTATCTACAATCGAATGGAGGAGTTGATTGATAACGACTTCCTTGATGAGACTGATATCAATAAGGTAAAGTCGTTTTTCCAATCGGTAGATAATAGTAAAAATGTAATCGCTGATAACAGGTCTATGCGTGGTCCTTTGACCAGTGCTTTTTCGTGGCTGCATACCTCTGCTGACCATGGCGGTATTGGCAGAATGAACCGCCTACTCAGTGCTCATATTAAAAGTAATTACACTACGCGAAATGTTAACGCTCATATCAACAACAGCATGTCGAACATTGGATTGTTGTCTTATGATAGAGGGGTTGATCCTGCGTCTGTTCTTAGAGGGATTGTGCGTGATACGTCTGGGTACTGGAACTACACAAAAGGTAGAGCCAAGCTAAGTGACCGGGATAGGCGTTTGTATAAACAGATTGATAGGGCTGGATTTGCGGCTGGTGATATCACAATGGCAGAGATCCAGAACCTGTCTCGTATGGAGAACCTGCCAGAAAGACTGCGTACTAACAGTACTTTAGACCGTGCTTTGAGGTCGGGTGTTGCAACGGGTTTGAAAGCTGTCGATGATGTGGCTGCCGGTGTGTATCGCCTTGGCGATGTAGGCCCCAAAATCCATGAGAGCATGCACTCGATGCGCAACATACTTAGGCGTATTGACAACATGGAAAACGGGCAGACTTGGGAGTTTCGTACCAGCCCGGTGTCGTCTACTGTGGTAACCCGCAGGGGGAACGGTCTGTTCATCGGCAAAAAAAGAATAGCTGATTTTGTGACTAAGGACGGGAAGGTGCAAGCTGTTGGTGACAAGCTTGATAATTTAGTTGGGCAACATGGACGACTGCGCGCCA
>VTLG01004388.1_pt1 | contig 22922 bp, 25 predicted proteins | sample 4694571 | NCBI WGS metagenome assembly VTLG01 (sample SAMN12604809, study PRJNA352737) | marine metagenome | biome: ENVO:00000447; feature: ENVO:00000209|ENVO:00000569|ENVO:01000036; material: ENVO:00002151; isolation source: viral sequences binned using virsorter ...
TAGATAATTCATTAATTCCAGAATCGGTACTAGAGAACGCGACTAGGTTCCAGCCGATACAAACAATTACGACGAAGCGGATGAAAGGTTAAGCATATGGAATTTGCTCCGGTAAAGGCAGAACGTAAAAGGGCAAAGGCCCGTGTTGCACTATGTGGGCCAGCGGGTTCTGGGAAGACACATAGTTCCTTGCGGCTCGGGGGGGAATTAGGGGAGAAGATACTTCTCATCGACACTGAAAATCATTCGGGGGAAATGGAAGCGGGGAAACCTGGGATACCTGATTATTTTGTTCTTCCGATTGAAGCGCCATTTGATCCCGCGAAATTTATTGATGCCATCAAGGCTGCCGAAGAAAACGATTTTGATGTTGTTATCATCGATTCTCTTTCTCATGTTTGGGCAGGAAGTGGCGGGTTGCTAGATCAGCAGGGTAAGATCGCAGATCGCGGGACAAATTCTTTTACCGCTTGGCGTCAGATTACTCCAAAGCACAATGCACTTGTAGACGCTATGCTTCAAAGTTCTTGTCACATTATGGCTACTATGCGTAGCAAGCAGGAGTATGTGATCGAAGAGAACGAGCGCGGCAAGAAGGCTCCTAAGAAAGTGGGTCTTGCCCCCGTGCAACGCGATGGTTTGGAATACGAGTTTACCATTGTATTTGATATTGACCAGAAGACGCATACAGCGATATCTACGAAGGACAGGACTTCTTTATTTCCCCCTGATAAATCTTTTATTATTTCAGATGAGACAGGGCGGCTGATTAAGAATTGGTTGGAGAATGGGGCAGAAGTTACAGAAGAAAAGAAGCCCGTGGAGCCAAAGAAGGCTGTAGCTAAGGAGCAGAGTACTGCGAATGGAGCTGCCAAGGAGGACAAGCCTCTTAATAAAGCAGAGAAGAACAAGCTCGTTGCCCTTGCTAAGGATTGCGGGTTTGATGATATTAAGAAAGCGATTTCACTTTTCTTGGGTGATATTGATGGTCAAATCACTAGGTCAGATGCAAAGAAGCTAGCTGTTAAGCTTCAAGAGAATGCGAAGGAAAACAATAGTGCTTCGCAGGAGATCCCCTTTTAGGGGTACGGAGAGGAGATAGGTATGTCGAGTTTTAATAATATTGTGATTGTAGGTAATCTTGGTCGGGATCCCGAGCAGAGGTCAATCGGAGATGGGGATCGTTCGGTCACATCATTTCCTGTTGCTACGTCGCGCAAATATAAGACGCGAGACGGATCTGATAGGGAAGACACCCAATGGCATTCAGTCCAAGTTTGGGGGCCACAGGGCGAAAATTGCGCTAGGTTCTTGGGCAAGGGAAGTCTAGTTTTGGTTAGCGGAGAGATGCGCTATCGCAAATACACAGGGAAGGATGATGTCGAACGGATTTCTGCGGAAATTAATGCGGATAAAGTTCAGTTCCTAAATTCTCGCGGTGGTGGTGGGGCACCTAACAAGGGCGATTCTGGTGACGATGATCTAGATTTCTAGCACTTAGGATTGGCTGTTTAATAGGGGGAGCGGTAAATACTGCTCCCCCTATTTTTGTTTTTGTTAGTGTGATATATTTTATGGTCGAGTGCCAAGAGGAGTAGACTATGATGCGCGGTGTAAGAAATACCGCGCTAGATTAACGCGGAATGGTTGCGTTTATCATTTGGGTTATTTCGTAAAGGAAGAGGATGCATTAAAGGCCAGGAGGGAAGCTGAGAAGCAACATGAAAAGGGATCAAAGATTAATTATGTACATAGCTACTCCACCTCCTCACTCCCAGTTGAAGTAGAAAACGATTCTTATCTATACTATTTAGCCTTTAATCAGGATGCGCATGCAGACGACCCCGAGAAAAGCCTAAGGCTCGCTGTGCTAATACAGGCGATAAAGGATTCGCTAACGAAGAAGAAGCCTGAAGATCAGAAAAACGCCAGGCTCTGGTTCAATGGAAAGTTGAATAGTGAGCCTACATATTCATTCGTGGAGATATGCGAGACATTAAACTTTGACCCAAGCTTTGTTAAGCGTGGTCTTAAGAAGGCTAACAGAAACAAAAGCAAGACATTGCAAATGCTGGGTAGGAGACTCGTTAGATCAACTAAGCCGGGGCAGGAAGATTAATAAATTGAAAGACATTGATCTAATAGATGGATTTAGAAAATCGCAGTTTGATGTTGGGCAATATGCCAAGAGGAATCATATATCTGCGCATAAGCTGAGGAAGATAGGTCGAACAATTCTTGGCGAGGACGGCTGGATAGATCTAGTCAGCTCTAAGAAAAAGAAACAATCGCAGTATGTGCTTGGCAGACAATTTGAATACCGCACTAGGGATATTTTCGAGCAGGCTGGATATTTTGTTTTCAGATCTGCGCAATCCAGAGGAGTAGCCGATCTAATTGCTTTCAAGAAAGATGAGGTTCTATTTATCCAGTGCAAGAGGAGTGGTGGTATTGATAAGGCTGAGGTGATGAAGCTAATAAATCAATGCAGGGAAATTGGGGTAACTCCTCTTTTAGCAGAACGCCCAGACGGTCGTGAAACAATTATATATAAAATATCCCTACTGGCAGGAGAAATCTCCAAAAAGATCTTCAAATTAAATATCAACTCTAAATAATCCGCATGTGGTGATTTCTTTCCTGCTCCAAGTCCAAACACCCACATCTTCATACATCTTTTTGGCCTTAGTATATCTTTCCATTTGAAGGCTGTGATTTGATATCTTATTTTTATAGAAAATGGCCATCCCTCCAGGAATTGCATCATAGCTAGGCCAATTGCTTTCCATGCACATATCCGTAATCAAGATAGGAGATTTAGAATTTTCTAAGCATATGTTGAACAAGAGTCGATGATCAAAGTGCCCATACTCCCCCATTGGGTTATGCGAAAAAATGTAGTCCGTTTTTATTTCAGAAACTCTCTGTGAGATATCTGAATAGACATCGGACAACAGCGGCGGCTCAGCTTTCCTTGAGGGCGTCTTGTAGAATCCAGAGTTATAATCTAGGCAGGTCAGCGGAACATTGTACATTTGGCATAGCCTCTGGAGTGGTTCTTTTCTATGGTTGCACCATTGTCGTTCGGGGTTATGTGCATCCGAGGAGCACATTAATATTTCGACCTTATACTTATCTTCGAAGAAGATAGGCCAACCCCAGAGTATTTCATCATCGGGGTGCGCCATGACCATGGTTACTGATGTAGTTTTCATTTTTTCCAATGGAACTCAATTGTTCTTAGGTTTTCATCATCCGAGTGACTAGGGTAAGGTCTCCATTCCCAGTAGTGTAAATATTTAAAATTCTCTAAAAAATTAACAACCTCTTCGTACACTATTAGTTGATAATGGGAGCCCCCATCCGTATAGCCTTTACAGTCGAAACTGATTACTCCCTCCTTTGCTACCCTTATAGCTTCAGTTATTGAGGCTCTAAAATCCCAACCATGATCTAAGGAATTAAATGCGATTAGGAAATCGATAGAATCATCCTTAAGCAAAATTTTTTCAGCTGGACATGTGACCCACTTGTCAACCGTTGCAACCTCTTTTAGATTAAGCTTAGCGAATTCGCTAGCCAAGATGTCTATTTGGATTCTTTCACTCGCACTTGAGAACAAATCATCATGGCACAATAATCCACCCTTGGCTCCCCCGCAAAGTTCACCCACTGTTTTCCCGGCAAAGTAATTCTTATCCCTGAGGTTTATATTAGAATTAGTTTCTATCCTATTTATAAATTCAGAATATACAACATCTCTCTGCAGCTGACCGGTGGGATCCCAATTTATTTTACTATTCCACCAGCCCATCTCCCTGTCTATAAATTGCTTCAGGCTTTCCCCGTTAGGTAGAGGGTCGGGTATATGCCCTTCCGATGTTAGAAAAATTAAATTTTCATGCATAAATTATTTTCCTGACCTTATACATTGCCTTATTCCAATCGCCATCGAATATTACATAATCAATTTGTAGCTTGTTAAGCAAATCAATTGTATCCAAATACAAATTCAAATAAGACGGGCCATATTCTTGGCCTGCGGAGAAGTCGTCAATTAGCAAATCTACATCCACGCCCGAAAGGAAGCTTGGCTTTTCGATTGAACTTTTAACGATATTGACAGATTTAAATTTAAAGCCATTATTAGTAAGCCAATCTTCCGTTATACTAAATGCGTCTTTAAAGTTCCTAGCTGACAGTATGTGAACCTCTGCCCTTTTTGATATTTCTCTTATTGATTCTAAGGCATATGGAAGAGGCTTGTCATTCATTATTTCCTTCCTGGTAAAAGCATTGGGGTTAATAGATTTCCCAGGGAAATTTGGCAACGCCCATTTCTGAATCCTAACCCAATGGTTGTTTAGGGTACTATCTAAATCAACATATACTTGCTTCATACTCTTCCTTAAGAAATCCATACGCCAAGTCGAAAACCTTTTCTTTATTAAGCCAAATATTATAGTACATAGGAATTTCCCCTTTTAAGTAGTCAGCTTCTTCTAATAGGAATTTAACAAGATCTGGATAACTGGGGTTGTAGAACGGCGGTGACCAATCTGGATAGCCCGTCGAATATCCCGGTTGTACTTCTAAGAAGTATGGACTTAGATCTGCATCGAAGATAACATCCACTCCTTGGTGATTAAGCCCCAAAGATCTAACGGCTTTAACAATCAAATCTTCTTGCATTAGGCAAAACTCCTCGCATTGCTTATTCCAATAAATAAAATCTTCGCGCATATTCGGTTGATACTTCCCGGTTATCGCAACCCAGTCGTTTCTACTGGAAACACGAGCATACCCACATACAACTCTCTCACCGGCAACAATTATTCTAAATGAGTGGTTATATTTCCTTCCGGAAATTGTATCTATCATCTCAACGCAGATGCAACGGGTTCCCTGAGTCGAGGAATTAGAAGTGGCTAGAGAAAGACAATTCCGGGCGGCACTCAAAGCCTCCTCCTTATTGTATGCAAGCCAAGAACCTTTTCCAGTGTTCTCATTATTAATTCTAACAAGCATTGGGAATCCGATTCCGGTTTTCTCCAAGCTGGATTCAAAATCCTCTATAGAATCAAAAGTGAAATACTCAGGGCATGGAACCCCCACCTCTTTCCACTTTTGAAAAGCCAAATCTTTTGCGTGGGAATATTTAAAAGACGAAGGTTTATTTACATTAAATAAAAAATAGCTCTCATATTTAACCATACTATCAGCATAGTTTTCGCTGGTAAGTTCAGTATTGGGACGCCAAAAACAAACATCAGCCCTTCTGATGTCTTTTAGTTTTTGTATGCTAAGCAAATTGCCGAAATGTTTTTCAAGCATCTCCCGCTCGAACACGCGCCATGAAACGTCCCTGCCCGAATAATCAATTATCACTTAAAACCTCCATGATGAATTTTTTATACATCCTACTACTTCCAGAGTAAGTAAAGAACTGATAGTTTTTAGATTTAGAATTAACCCCATATAATTGCCATCTGCGTGCTATATCGTAGCTTATTAATTTTTTCGGGACTGTAATCACCGGACAGGGGATTTCCCCAATTACATGATCCCCAAAGCATTCGGATAGAAGTTCGGAGTTTGAATTTATTAAGGAGGCGCTTCTTCTCATGCTAAAGTTTTGTATTTTAGCAAGTAAGTTTTCAAAAACTATGGTTGAGGCGGTTGTTAGCGTTTGGTTTTTTTTTGAGAATTCCCAATGTAGGTAAAGGTTCAATAACGAGAATCTATTATTTTCTTGAATTAAATGATGAGAATCTGATCTAACTCCAACGATAGATATACCTGGGATTGCCCCTATTTGCTTATTGCCACACAGCACGAAAAACCTAGCCTCCTTGGGGACTGGGTAATAAGGGAAAGAGCTAACGCAATCTAGGATGTCGCCAGTAAGGCAAAGTTCCGACATGGATGTTTCGAGCGAACATGAAAGATAGAGAGGATCATATTTATTTGATTTAGGGCGGATTGAATTTTCCTTTTCCGCTATATCTCTCCACCTATTATTGAATTTACCATTACTGTTTATAATTCTCACTTCTGGTTTTAGTGAGGAAATAATGGCTTCCAAACCTAAAGTCGCGCTCCCCGGAATTAGAATAATATCATATTGAGAAAGAGAAAACTTCAGCTTAAGCGCATTCTTTATAGACCCATACAAAGAGATGAAATCAGAATCTCGGTGAGAGTAGTTGCTTGTTGCTTTTATTTTATGTAACGGATTCGGCCCAAACATTGTAGGACTTCTTAAGTGACTTATAGGCAAGTCTAAAGTGGTTCATTTTATCCAGCCAGTTATCGTAATATTCTGGGATCTCTTTATATAAATCATTCTTTTCATTCACAAGCCAACTTACCAATTCTTTCGGCTTGTATGGATTCCAGAATGGTGGTTGGGTTCTATTTATATTGCCACAGAAATAGAATGGCTGAACCTCAATAAAATACATCTTCTCATGCTTATCTAGAATCAGGTCTAACCCCTGATGATTTAAACCCAAGCAGGAAATAGATCTACAAATTTCATCTCTATTTTCTTGTACAATTCTTTGGATTCTTTTATTTTCCTGAACAAACAGAGATTTATAATCGGTCTTAAACCTGCTCGTAATTGCAAGCCAGTCTTCGCTTATTCTAGCATAAGCGCTAATAACAGAGTCCCCAGCTATTGCTATTCTGTATGAGATATAACAACCTTCTCTTTTTGTATCTATTAACTCTATTGCGAAAAGCTTTTTCTTATATCCCCCTACGGAGTTGAACTTCTCCATTAGGATAGGAAAATATTTTTCAATATCAGATTCTGAATGAACTAAGTAAGTACCCTCGCCGGTTGCTAGATTATTTAACCTTATCAGATATGGAAAGGTTAAATCGCAATTATATAGATCCTCTTTAGTTGAAAACTCTACAAACTTAGGATGATTAATACTTGCCTCGCTCCATTGGTTAAAGCATGAAATCTTGCATGCAGTATGCGCGAAGCTATTCATTGAGTTTATTACATACTTGCCATTACTAAGCGCATTTTCTTTGGCCAAGAATATTTTTGCATCATGATTTGTAATACCTTCCGTGTTATTTCTTACTATTACAACCCTTGGATCTTTGTGGGATTCTTCGCCAAAAAATTCAGAACATGCTTCAAGTTCTCCCGGTCGCCAATATGGATCGTTACCGACAGTTGCGAAGCTCATCTAAAATCCCTTTCCCACCAATCCTTAACCTCTTGGTGGCCTGCATGCAAAGCAATAGGGGTATCACATCCAACGTCCCTACGACAGACGAGCCAATTGCGAGAAAGAACATAGGGACTTGTTTTGCTGCTCCAAATAGTCCTAGCTAATGCTGCTTGACCTCGACTGGGAATTGATTTCTGCTCTTGTATGGCGCAATTTAGAAATTCTTCAGATTTTTTATTATAGAAAATTACACCCATATTAAGTGCCGTCATGCACTTAGGCATTGAAATAAGACTTTCTACGTCCTCTCGGGAAACATCCTCTCCGATATCTAAATCACCCCTTGGAGCTTTAGTTTTACTATCCGTAGGTCCAAAAATAAAGTTACGTGGATTTTCAACCATGCTCACCCCAAAGTTTTGAGCTATTTGAAAACCATTGCTAATGCAATCATTTACAATATAGATGTCATTATCCAAGTATAAAGTATTTCTGTGGGGAGAATTTTTTAATGCTATCAACCTGAACAGGCTACTGTTTCTGTTACCCTCCCGCCTATCGAAATTTAATCCTTCATATCTTGTAACTTCGTCCTGTCCTAAATCTGGGATATCAATATTTGACCATACATTTATTTTTATATCCCCCAAGTGCCTGCGGACACTATGTATAGAATTTTCTATATGGCCATTATCAAGGTCCCTATGGCCGAATAAAACATACACAACGCCGTTATCATTTATTTTTGTCACTAAGCACTCCATCAAGCAGGCGAACGTATCCTAAGGATTTCTTTTGCCATGTCCAGTTTGATTCAATCTCTCTGCGGGCGGCGGATTTCATGCGAAGAAGAAGGTCGTCAGAATCAGATATTCTCTGCAGAAACCCGCAAATCTCTTTTGCGGAGACAGTTGCTTCCTCATCGGTCTCCCAACCCTTAGCGATAAAACCATTTTCTCCCGGCGAAATTAATTCCTCGATGCACCCATTGACCGTGCTAACAACTGGAACTCCACAAGAGCTAGCTTCAAACGCGGGGTTGGGGGTTCCCTCCGAGTATTTGTGACTAGTGCTAAGATAAACATCTATATCGTTATAAAACTCCACCATCTCCTCTTGGCTTTTTATAGATGATGGATCCATGGAGTTAATTCTATGTACTTTAAATTCAATATCTAATCCTAATAGCTCACGCATCACTGGCCTAAGAACTGCATCGAAACCTTTAAAATCGATAGTGTGACCACTCTCCTTATTCCTTATCGATCCAACCCAGCCAACTCTCAACTTCCCATTTGGACGGGTTGCTTTATTTAGTGGGACAAATAAATCTTCCTCTACTCCATTCATGCAGAGAACTGGATCTTTTGCCCCCCACTCGATAAGCTTTTGATACAGTGTCTTTGAAACTGCGCCTGATCGAGCATATAGTCTTGATAAAGCTGGGGCCTCATTAAAATTAGAATGTAAAAATTGCCAACTTGTTAGAGTGGCCACTATTTTGGGAAGCTCGTTTTTCGACAGTGGCCCTACTGGCCACTTCGGGAGAGAAGAATCACTGCCGAAGCTAAGATTTAAGGAAATGGAAGAACCTTCGGGGGAGATCTTTTGTTGCCTCTCAGCCCCCTCAGCGTGGTAGTAAAAAAATCCTAGAAATATTGCTGCATCATACTGATTAAGCTCGCTGCTGTTACTGCGAGCGGCAGCTGTAAACTCATGATAGAATCTTTTTTCTACATTGAATTGAGTTAGGCATTTCTTAAGCGCAGTGGCTTTATGATCATAAGCCCACCCTTCAAAGTCTGCCAAAATTAAAATCTTCTTCTTTGTTTCCATCATCATCTCATTGCTATTTCTAAGGCTTTCGACATTGGACATTTGTAGTCCAAGTAATTCTCCTTGTTTATTTTATTATTATACTCTTGGCCGGGAGCGCAACCGCCAAACCAATGAAGGCCTATCGGATGAGCATTAAAGAATTTCTCATCGCCACCGTAAGAAAATATATCACCTATATTTTCAAAAGAGACTGGGTAAATTATCTCGGGATCAAAAAAGCATATTGGCTCTTGTTTATTGGTAACCTGCAGAAGATCTTCATCTGTATATTCTATTCTCGGATCACTTTTAATTGTATAAAGAAGCGCCGCTTGTCCGACAGATTGATAAACATCAGAGCGAAAGATGTAATGCGCCGCTTTGTAAATTTTAGAGAACATGTTGTTATTACCTTGCGAGTACATTAGACCAATCAAGTAGTACCCCTTATCCCAAGTAATGCCTGATTCGTAACTTTTAAGAGACTCGAATAGGGGGTTAATTGAAGACAGGAATATAATGTCCATATCGGCATATATTCCACCCTCAGTCGCCAATGTATACCACTTGAAAAAATTACTTCTATGAGTTGGACTAGAATCAGTAGGCACCGTTGGTTCATTTAGGGATATATGTTTTGCAAAGTCGAATGATGAGCCCGAATAAATTTGATCAACCTCCTCCCTATGCCTAGAGATAAAACCTTGCTCGCCCATCATTGTGATGGAATCGTAATATCTTATGGGAAGATCCTGAAACTTAGGTTTCCAAATTCTGATATCAATATCTAATTCGGATAGATTATCTAGATAATTTTCCCCATCATAGGCAAAGAAATCTTGGTTGGTTGACTCATTGCTGATCCATGGAGAATCTTTCATTGAGTTATTGTCCAAAGTCAAAATAATCTTCCAATCAGGATTAAACTTAGCAAAGGAATAAATTGTCATGTATCTAAGCCATGACATCGTTTCATTCCCCCAATAGAAATGGATCTTCTTTTCCTCCATGTAAAAAGAATATCACCTGCGATATCGAAAGAAAACCCGCCTCGCTTGAAGCCCAGCGAACTCCATGGCAAGCTAAATGGGGAGGGGGCAACTATGGCGAGATCGGGAGGATTGCTTGCGGAGTGGGAGAACCCGCTTTTTCTGACGCTACCAAGTGTCAGTAGGGATCTGTATTTTTTCGCCCTAACCGGGAGCCCCCCCGCTGCCCCCTTGGGTTTGGTTTGGCATCAAGGCGACAAGCATCTTTCAGCACTTGCTCGAAAAGCTCAGGTATCTTTCCCGAAAGGTATTCCCCCGCTCGTCGAGGTTGGGCTTGCAGCATACGATGATCAGCATGGTCTTTTATATCTACCGAAGGCAATGCTAGGTGGAGCAATCGCATTATATAATTCTAGGAATATTAGTTCATGGGCTAAGCGGGCAGGGCAGATGCCTGAGTCTGATTTGAAAGAAGTTTGGAGGAGGGATCTGATTAAAGCTTCAGCGGGCTACCCCAAGGCGATTCGGGAGAAGATCTTTAGCATCTTTGCGAGCCGCGATGACCTTGGGAAACTTGAGGGGAAATCTGATATCTCACAAGACGCGGTCGAGCTAGTTAGGTATTTCTCCGATAAGTTTAAGTTCGCAATGCAATGTGACTATGTAGCAAGCTGGAGCAGGGAAGTTCAGATCGCAAAGCAGCTATTAATGAGTCTCAGCTTTGAGGACTTGAAGATTCGCATTGACTTATATTTTAAAGATGAGTGGCTTTGCAACAACACCTCGATGGACTTTATGGCTTTTCGAAGAAACATAAATAAGTTTGCAAAGGGCTCGCGGGTATCTGTAAAGAAGTCAGATTTATCTGGCTATTGGGATATAGTTAAAAGGGAATCTAAATGAATGTGCGCAACCAGATTGTTTCTTATTTAGAAAGCAAGGGATGGCGCTACCTGGAACAGGGTGGTGAGATAAGATTACGACAATGTCCTTTTTGTGAATCGACAGCGAGGGCGCCTTTTTCAATAGATCCGAACGAAGGGTACGCGAAGTGCCATCGATGTGATTGGCGAGGGGGGCTCACGCTGCTTAAAGCCTCCCAAGGGGACTTGGTTTCCTCTGCTGAGGACGGCGCGGTAGGCATCTCTAGGGCGGCTGGGATCAGGCCGAAGAGAATAATTAGGCCACCGGAGGGATTAGCCCAACAGATGCACCAAGATTTCATGGCCAATACGAGCCTAGTAGATTCATATTGCAAATCTCGTGAACTAAGTAGGAAAACTTTAGAGAAGTTTAGGATTGGATTTGATTCCCAGAAGAACGCGATTGCATTTCCATACTACGCCAAGGGTTCTCTTATATCCATAAAATACAAGACTAAAAAACAGGATGGGTCAAAGTTCATAACACGCTGGAAACCAACAGATTCCCAAGAGTTAACAAAGACTGAATCCACACTATTTAATGTCGATAGTTTATTTGGCAACGAAACTGTATATATAGTTGAGGGGGAAGAGGACTGCATGGTCTTGGCCGAGGCTGGGATGAAAAATGTAGTTAGTATCCCAAATGGTGCCCAGTCTTGCGTGGGGGATTATTTAAATGCAGTTGAGCCCTTCGAGGACATAGTTATTTGTTTTGATAACGATGAGGCAGGACAAAACGGAGCCCGAAAGTTAGCGGAGGCGCTGGGGGAGAATCGCTGCAGAATTGCCGAGCTACCTAGGGATTTGCCAGTTGGCTCTTCGGGGGAGATGGCTAAGGACATCACCGATTTTGCGCGAGCGGGCAAATTGTCGGTGGCAATAGATCACCTCGATGCAGCAGAGGGGGATGCTCCGGAATCTGTTAAGCATATCCGAGATTTCGTTGATGATTTCAGGGAAAGTTTCCTGAGCGGAGATCGGGATCGTGGTGCGACAACGGGGTTCCCCAGCCTCGATAATTTGATTGGTGGTCGAAGGCCAGGAGAGATCACGGTTATTTCGGGGAACACGGGAAGTGGGAAAAGCACATTCTGTTTGAATACCGCGCTTAATATTGCGGCAACTGGAGAAGCCGTCCTCTTGGGGAGTTTCGAGCAAACCATCCCCGCGATCATGCGAAAAATGGCTCAAATGATTTCGGGACGATGGTGGAGCATGCGGGAGGATGACATCGGAAATACGATGAGCATTGATGATTTAGACAAAGTGGTGAGGGTATTCTCAGAGATGCCACTATATGTGATCAATGTTTTCGGACAGATGAACACCGAAGAATTTACAGAATGTGTTAAGTTTGCGAGGAGGAGGTTGAAGGTCCGAACTGTAATCTTAGATCACATACATTTTATGTTAAAGCATGAAAGAGCTGATTCTGAGAGGATCGAGATCGACAACACCATGTTGACCCTCAAGCAGCTTACAATAGAAAGAGATCTTTCTTGCTATGTCGTTGCCCATCCCAGGAAAAAGCAAGATGAGAATCCAGTTATAGGAATCGAAGATTTTCGGGGATCTAGTTTTATCAGCCAAGTTGCAGACAATGTTTTGGTTGTTTGGCGAGACCGTGATATTGCCAACTTGGATCCAAGTATGGGCAGGGCAGAGATCCATTCATTGAAATGCAGATCGGAGTGTGGTTCTGAGGGGAAGGTTGATATGGCTTTTTCATATTCATCCCAGAAATTTATAGATTCAAAAAATGAATATATAAAACCTGCGTGGGATGGATATAACGATGACGGAGACGATCTTGACAGTGACTTCTAATTGGCGGTGCGTTCGGATCAATAGCCCCGCAGGGACATGGTATATTGCACGATCTCATAGGGATGCCCTTGAGATGAGTACAAAAAAGAGAAAAACTAATAATGGCAAAGAGGAATCACGAGCAATATTTTCCAGAGAAGAGATTAGAAATATATTGCCACAGCTTGAGAAGATGTCCCCAGATAAGCGTCAGGAATGGTTAGGGGAAATTATAAAGATCAAGCAGGCATTTCAATCTGCTACTGTGACAAAAATAAAGGACCGAAAACTTAGCAGCTTGGTTTTCTAGTATCAGCGGAAGCCTCATCGTATACTTCTTTCCTGCAATTTATTGGGCCGAATACAAAATGATACTCACTTGTTACAAATGGAATGCGAATGTCTATAGGAAACCCACCATAGGTGAGTTCTCCAACTTCATCTTTACCCCAATGAGTAGCAGTTTCAGTTGAGAATATATTTTGGTATTGCATAGAAATATTGTTCTTGTTCGAATTTAAGTATGATTGGATATTCGTCAAGGGGTTTGATTTTGCAAAAGAAAAAGAAAAATAAAAGCAAGCCCAAGTGGCTGCAGGGTTTTGGAGTTGTATTCTCTGCTGATGAGCACTGTTTATCTAAGGAGGGAGCACCCCAAAGGATAAACAGGGAGCATCTCTATTTAAGAAGTGCAGTTCTTGCGAATGCAATTCAGGATCTTGAGCTGGGTGAAGGGCCGCTTTTTCATGAGGCAAGGCTTTGGATTATGGGGGAAATTAATTCAATGCCGGGATTTAGCTTCGCTGATATATGCCAAACTTTTAATATATCGATAGATGCTGCCAGGAATACTATATTGTCAAGGTTTTCCGGTCGCAATCATGAACATATTTATGCAAGGGGGATGAGATAAATGCCAGACATGAGAAATATGGATTATTATATGAAGACAAAAAGAGAAGAATCAGAGCTTGCACAATTGAATGAGTCGTTTCTCAACAAGGACCTTCCTGCGGGAACTCCAATGCATGAAAGGATCGCTGCAAAGTGTGATGAGATAAAGGCGCTATTGGTGGAGAAGAATAAAAAATATGGCAATAGCGCAATCCAGCCGCTGAGGATTTTTAGCAGATCTTCACCAATCGAGGGGATTCTAGTGAGGTGCGACGATAAGCTTTCAAGAATTCGGGAGACGGGGATAAGGAATGATGGAGAAGATCAGGTGCTAGATTTGATCGGTTATCTAGTTCTACTTTCCATTCATAATGAAATTTAAACTTATTTTGTCTTACGCAAAAAGAAGCGGGAAAATCAATGTTGACTGACCACCTCAATGCTGAGAGAACGCCCCTTTAACCTTAAGGGGAAAATTGATGCGAAACAGTATTCTTAGCTCTAGATTTTTATCTTCGTATGCCAAAAAGCCTGCGCCTTTTGGGGGCAATGGCCTTGGATATCTAGTTTACAAAAGAACATATGCACGCGATATAGAAGACTCGGGATTGAAAGAAGAGTGGTGGCAAACCGTTGCCCGCTGCGTTAATGGTGCTCAAGAAATCGGGGCGGGGTACTCCACAGAGGAAGCTGAAAATCTTTTCAAGCATGTGTTTAACCTTAAGTGTTCGTTCTCGGGTAGAGCGCTGTGGCAACTAGGCACAGAGATGATTGATCAGTTTGGCGGGCCGTCACTCCTAAACTGTTATTTCACAAACATCGAGGACATTAAAGACTTTGAATTCCTCATGACTCACCTTATGCTCGGTGGTGGCGTCGGGTTTTCAATTGAGCGAGCAAGTGTTCACTCATTTAAGAAAATTAAAAACAATGTTGCTATCACTCATAAGAAAACCAATGACGCCGACTTTATAGTCCCAGACAGTAGGCAAGGTTGGTCTGCCTTGTTAAGTAAGGTTCTCACGTCTTACTTCGAAACTGGAGAATCCTTTACATATTCTACAATACTAGTTCGCGGAAAGGGTGCACCACTTAAAACTTTCGGGGGAACAGCGAGCGGTCCAGAGGTATTAATAGAAGGAATAGAAGATATATGTGGGATCTTATCATCTCGTTCCGGCAAGAAGATCAGATCCATAGACGCTTTGGACATCTGTAATGTTGTTGGTAAGATCGTAGTCGCTGGTTCAGCCAGGAGATCCGCGCAGCTAGCAGCTGGAGATCCAGACGACTACTTATTCCTTCGAGCAAAAAGATGGGACAGGGGTAATATACCGGCTTACCGTGCGAATAGTAACAACTCTATTCTAGCTGATAGTTTTGACGAGATCATCGAAGAAGTTTGGAATGGATATCTAGGAAACGGTGAGCCATATGGTTTGCTTAATAGAAAACTTGCTCGGCATCAGGGTAGGTTGGGCGAAAAAATTAATGACTCCAAGGTGGTGGGGACAAATCCATGTAGTGAGATTTGGCTTGAAGATGGAGAGAATTGTAATTTATCAGAAATATTTCTGCCTAGAGTTGAGTCCCGTGCTGAGCTTTATGAGATAAGCAAGCTTCTTTATAAGACACAGAAAGCTATAACGTCACTATATTTCCCATATGAGAAAACAAGAGAGACTTCCTATAGAAATAGGCGCTTGGGTTTGGGAATAACTGGTTGGCTTCAATCTTCTAAAGAGCAGCTCGGGTGGGTAGATGGCTGCTATAAGCAGCTCAGGAAATTTGACGAGTCATGGTCTAAGGAGATTGGTGTTAACAAGTCAATTAAGCTAACAACAGTGAAGCCATCTGGGACATTGAGTCTATTGCCATTCGTTACTCCTGGAATTCATCCCGGTTACTCAAGGTATTTTACCCGGAGGGTTCGTATTGGAACACATGATCCTCTTGTTAAGACATGCAAGGACTTGGGTTATCCAGTCAAGTTTGATCGTGGGATTGATGGTAGGGAAAATCCACTTTTGTCAGTTGTTGAATTTCCATGTGAGTATCCAGAGGGAACGGTTCTAGCGGAACACCTTACAGCAATAGAGCAATTGGAATGGGTTGTTAAGGCTCAATCTCTTTGGAGTGACAATGCAGTTAGCGTAACCGTGTATTATAAGAAAGATGAGTTGGCTGAAATAAAGGAGTGGTTAAAAACCAACTACGAGAAGAATATAAAATCGGTCTCATTCCTACTTCATGAGGATCACGGGTTCGAGCTTGCCCCATATGAGCCCTTGTCGGAAGAAGAATATAATAGAATCAAGAGCAAGGTTACTCCAATTAACAGGGTTGATGATATTGGTGGCGAAGAACTGGAGGTAGAATGTGAAGGCGGCGCGTGTCCAATTAAATGACAGGCAAAAAGAAATACGAGCTTTAGCATTTGCAATAAGTGAATGTGATAAGATATTATTAATAGATAGTGAGAATAAGGGAAAATTTAGTGCGGATATCGACTCTGCGATATTACATAATGCATGCTTCGCTATCCGACCACATTCCAATATTGTTTCTTTGGATTTTGATGAACCTGGGGATCTTGAGTTAGTATTCGCAGAAGTTATTGAATACATAAGAAACCTAGGGCAGCATCCTGTCATAGTTCAAAGTGGCACACCTGGACACCTGCATTTATTTTGCCGTGTTACCAATGATGTTTTAATTGCAGAAATAAGAGACTTCATAGCATCGAGGGGGGTATCTCGATGGATGAGAACTAATACATTCATAAGACCACCACTTTCTTTTCATCGGGATGGAGAGAAGGTCAAGCTGGTAACTCCAGAATCCGCACAGGAAGCGCTTGCTCTTCTTTCAAAAGAAATTGCGAAGACAGATCTTCCAGAAGATACTATTAAAAAGATAAAGTATGGGTTATTAAATCAAACAAAATATAAGAGCGGATCTGAGCTGACCCAAGCTATAGTTAACTCATGTTACATGAGCGGTTATAGCTTTGATGAGATTTTCAATATACTAGTTAAGAAAGAAAACCGAGGAGGGAATTCTCTTAAGAGGCGAATAAGGGATAAGGGTGAGAATCAAGCAAGGTCTTGGCTGAGGCTAAGTTATACTAAGGCGGAAAAGTTTATAGCCTCTCGCGATCTGGAACTTTTAGAAACCCAAGTTTCTATTATTTGCAAATCGATATCACGACTAGACATAAACAGCAAAAGAAAAATAACTCTTATTAAAACCATAAGAGCACACGCAGAAGTCGCAAGTAGGGCTAGATCTTACCAATACAACGCCAGCATTCGGCAGTTAGCGACGGTTAGTGCGATCAGTTCGATAGTAACAATTACACGAGCCAATAGGCATCTTATCACCCTTGGTTACCTCAGGAGGCTTAATAAGGGTAGGGAAACTAAGGGAAGTCGTTGGGAGCTGTGTTTTTCGCAGTGTAGCCCAGATGATACATTATGTTCTCCCCATGGTGTCCTTGGTGATACATTAGGTTCATACCTCCGTAAAGGTAATTACCAAGGGGGGCGTGGGAGTGATGTATCACGGGGGATACATTTTGATCATGATGCATTTCGGTATTCTTACGAAAATCGGCGTGGCCTTGGTGGGGTGGCAGCGGTCGTGTTGGGTTGCCTTTGTTCTCACGATGGGCTCAGGATCGCCCAGATTTGCCGCCTAACGGGATTTTCGCGTAGTGCTGTGGGGAGATCCCTAGAGAAGCTTAGGCGGGCCTCTCTGGCGAAGAGAGACGGATTTTTGTGGGGGGCTTCTCCTGGGAATTTGGACGAGCGATTGGATGAGGTGGCCGAGTCTGCGGGCTTGATCGGTGCGAGGGGGAGACAAGCTGAGAAATACCGCAATGAACGGGAAGCTTATCAATCTAGATATTCGTTGCGGTAAAGTCTCACGAATGCAGCAACAGAGTTTGCCAACGCATTCCCTGTTGTCATGCCTGCTTTTTCTAGGGAGCCGCCTTTAAGTGTTTCCTTGAAGATGCGAGAAAGCCCATATGTGCCATGTCTATCAAGTATCATGTCACAAAATTTCTCTATCTTAATACCAGCCATACGTTCGAATTCTACCATAAACGGACTTGGCTCGAATTTTATCTCCCAGAACTGCGGCCTCTTTTGCAGCCACTCGATTTGATATTCTATCGGTGCTCCGTCAGGTTGGTTTGTGTGGCAAGTGTGGCAAAGTAGGAGATAGTTTCTAGGGTGATCTGACCCACCCTTGCTAAAGGCTTTTATATGAGCTTTCTCAAGGGAGCATGAGGAAACCTTCTTGCATGACCAGCAGGTGGTTTTGCCGTGCTGAATCGGAATATCCAAAAGGGTTAACAGTTCAGATTGGTTGAAGCAGATGAGATCCGCAGTGGGCGGCTTGCGTCGTCTTGGTTTTTCTTTTTTTAATAGTGTGATAGTCATAGGCTAGTTTCCTCAAGGGAAATGCGCGAATATAGGCGTGGAGAAATTTTATGCCTATAGTAAGATTATTTATTGCTAACTTGGACTATGAAACTAAGGAATCTGATATCCGCGAGTTTTTTCAAGAAGTTGGAAGACCGACTGTGATTAATATTATACAAGATAAGAAAACTAACAAGCCAAAGGGGTTTGGCTTTATTACACTAGACACAATGGATAAGCCAGAGGATTGCTGGCGAAAAAAACTCCAAGGTAAAGAGCTTAGGGATAGACCCATACATATCGACTTTGCATTGCCTAAAATCGATAAGGACGAATAAAAATGTTATATAAAAATTGGGGGAACTATGGCTGATTCAAATAATAACGGAGAGAAGAGGAGTACCCGGTTTAAACCGGGGAATAAGGCGGCGGCTGGGAGTCGTGCGGGTGGTCGCCGCCCCAAGGAATTAACTGAGGCCCTTGATGGATATACACTTGAGGGAATGGCTCTCCTGTGGCGTGTTGCAAATGATCCAGAACACGAGTGGCATAAGAAGTTTGGGTTTGATGCACTTAAAAATTTAGTTCAACATTGTTCTCCCAAGCGAAAGGAGATCTCGGGCGGAGAAGGTGGTCCGGTCGAGATCTCATTGGCAAATTTATTTTATGGAGACTCTTTGCCGAAGGACGATGATGGTACAGGTGGTCCTGAGGAGAATTCTGAATAGTGAGTTAGATGAGTACGATAAGTGGCGATCTTGGAGATCGCTTGCGGAAATACGAGAGATATCCTGCCGAGTTTGCGAAGGATGTTTTTAATGTTGAACTAGACCCTTGGCAAGTCGAAGCGATGCGGGCAACAGCTAACAATCAAAAGATTGCTATAGCCGGATGTACTGGTGTTGGAAAAGACTTTTTGGCTGCAAATTTAATCTGGTGGTTTCTGTGTACCCATAACTACCCCAAGGTTGTTTGCACAGCTGTAAAGAAGGAAACCCTGACAGATAACCTGTGGGGTGAATTGTCGAGATTGCAAAGGCGATCAAAGTTAATCCAAGAGTTGTTTGTATTTGGGATGACTAAGATTGCAGCCAAGGGAGCTGAGGAAGAGTGGTTTGCTGTGGCGCGTACTACATCGAAGCGCTACTCGGCTGGCGGTGGTAATGCCCAAGCGGAAGGTTTGGCAGGTAAATATGCAGATGATACACTAGCTGTAGTAGACGAAGCTTCTGGTGTTGACGACAGTAACTTCGATGCCCTTGAGGGCAGCGCGAATACCCCGAGGCGTAAAATGTTAGTTATCGGGAACCCTCTTCGGAGAACTGGGAGATTCGCCAAGATATTTCTGGACCAGCGCTTTGGTGAGGGGTGGTATAAGCAGAATGTTAGTTATCTTGATTCAGTGCGGACCTCCGGGACTCCTGAGGTACGACTAATAAGAGAAAAGTGGATCGAGATGTACGGCAAGGATTCTGCCTATGTGCAAGCGCGAGTCTTTGGGAGGTTCCCAGAATCAAGTACTGACGATACTGTGTTTAGCCGAGAAGAGGTACAGTTGGCTATGGATCGGGAAGTAGATGAGGACTTGGAGCAGCCTATTTGTATTGGGGTTGATGTATCTCGCTTTGGCACTGATGAGACAGTTTATGTGATTCGACGCGGGATGAAGATGCTTGATATGGTTTGTGAGTCAAGGACTGATGGGCCTCATGTCGTTGGTCGAGCTATAGATCTCGCTGGGAAATGGTCTAAATCTTGGGAAGATCCTAAGAATGCTGTGGAGTTTCGTGTGGATGAAACTGGGCTTGGGGGCTCTGGAGTAGTTGACCCATTGGTCGAGCAGGGCTGGATGGTCAGGGGGGTTCACAATGGTTCCAGGTCATATATGCCAGATGATTATTATAATCTTGGAGCAGAGCTTTGGATGGAGGATGGTAAGGATGCATTGCAATCCTGCTCTGTGATAGAAGATGAGATTCTTGCTAACCAATTGGAAATTAGGCAATATAAGTTCACAGGTAAAGCGAGACAAAGACGTTTAATGACAAAGGATGAGATGCGCAGAAGCGGTATCGGGAGCCCCGACCGCGCCGATGCGTTTATCTTGGCCTTTGCTGATTCAAAAAAAATAGGCTTGGGGGAAGCGATGCTGAAAGAGTCGATATCGTTCTTATAAAATGTTTGAAAGAATAAAAAAAACTCTAGGGCTTGGAGATGTCAAGGAGCGAACTGATGCAGCTCTTGTTCAAGCATTCTTAAGGGGCGACGATTTACCATTCCAAGGGGGCGGTATTTTTGATCATGGGATTAAAAATCCATATGAGCAAAATATCGCGGTGTTTCGTTGTATTAATATAATTTCCAGTTCGCTTAGTCGTGTTCCCTTGCGTATCATGAGGAGAGATAAGGAACTCAAGAATGGTAAAGTTTACAACCTGCTAAATGCTCCGAACTCTGTTCAAAATAAAATAGAGTTTCTAAGCATGCTGCTCACGCAGTTGCATATATCGGGGAATGTATACATTTACATTGATAGCAGGGACTCTTCTGGTATCCCTAGGTCTTTGATGTTGCTTCCGCCTGAGGCGGTTGCTCCGGTTAAGGGCGCTAGCCTATATGACCTTGAGGGTTGGACTATAAAGACAAAAGGGAATGAGAAAGTTCGCATCCCTAAAGAAGATGTTGTTCACATTCGGTATGCTTCAGATCCCGTGGATCCCATTGTTGGGATTGGTCCAGTTGCTATAGCGCAACTAGCTGTGGATACAGATTTTGCGGCGGCGGTATATAACAGAAGTGTAATGAAGAATGGCGGGTTGCCTTCTGGCATTTTATCCTACAAAGGTCCCGGCAAGCTAACGGAGGAGATGAAGGAGGAAATTCGCCAAAGTTGGTACAGGACCTATGGTTCACCTAGGGCCTCTTCAAGATTGGCAGTGACCAATTCTGATTGGTCGTTTCAGCCTACAGGAACTAGCCAAAAAGAAATGGAGTTTCTTGAAGCGAGGCGATGGAATTTAACAGATATTGCTAGAGCTTTTAATGTTCCAGTTATGTATCTAAACGACGATTCCTCTGGGACTCTTAGCGAGGCTAGTATTACAATACAACGCCGCATGTTCTATGAGGAAAATCTTATACCACTTGCGCGCAAGATTGAGCAAATTATAACTTCTGAATTTCTATATAAAATTGACAACATGTTACGCATAGAGTTTGATTTCTCTAATATTGCTGCGCTGCAGGTTGATTATAACGATAGGGTAAGCGCTGCACAGGAGCTTCATAAAATTGGCTTTAGCATAAATCAAATCAATGAGCGTTTAAATTTAGGGTTGCAAGACGAGCCTTGGGGCGATGATCATCTTGTTCCTGTTAATATGGTTCCTGCTCAAGATGTTATTGATCATGCTGTTGTATTGCCTTCGAATGATGCAGAAACCGATATTGATGCATCAAGCGACGTAGATAATCTCAACTCTGGTCAAGATGCTAATTCTTTGAGATGGTCGGTTGCTACTCGATCTACCCAGCAGATCGAGAAAAAATGCACGAATAAAATGCGTCGGTTATTTTTGAAGCACCGAGGAGCTGCTTTAAAAGCCTTAAGTCAATCTGGTGTGGAAAATTTCGAAATTATAAGCGAATCAATACGCGGGATCGACTCCTCTGCATTCGCGGAGGGGGTTATCCCATTTCTTATTTCTGCTTATAGTGAAGGCTACATGGGCGCTCATTCTGAAATTCGGGATGATGAAGTCCAAGAAGATATTGGAGCCGAAGGCATAGTCGGTAATGCGACTGAGTACTGCTCTGTAAGGTATGATGCGCTGGTGGCATTATGCGAGGAAGCTAAGAACCTAGTTGAACAAGATGTTCGTATGGGGTTTAACTTGGGCGAATCAGTTGAAGAAATAGCAGCTAGAGTTAGGCAAACCTATAATATTATTACAAGCAGGGCAAAGTTAGTTGCGAGAACGGAAGTTTTTGGAGCACACAATATTGCTAGATATAAGTCTTTTCAGGATGTAGAAGTTGGGGGCCTTGGTTGGTTAAGCGGTTGGTGCGAGAACCATCAGGCGATTGGCCCAGTTCCCAATTTGGGGGACCGATTTGAAAATGGATTGCTATATCCTGGAGAGAACGGGGAAAGTGACTCTCAAAATATCGGGTGTAATTGCATTTTAGTATCAAGCGTGTAGTCCTATGTGTCTAGCAATTCACTTGTTTAACCTTTAAAATTATTCAAAACTAACGATTGAGCTTATGCTCGAATGGAATAGGTGAAAATTATGTCGGAAAAATCCGTTAATGATGATAACTCTCAACCTGAAATGGGAACGCAGGCGCGTCCTGAAAGCCGAGATTCAAGCTTGAGCCGCGCTGGCTTGGTTAAAGACTTGGGTATTTCGCGTCCTACCGGAGACTTGGAGGGGGACCTCAAAGCGAACAAGCGGGTTCTCTTGGAGCGTGGAATAACGATTAAGCGAGCCCAAGCTGAACCCGATATGGGAGATGGGATCGTTCAGTTTGTAGCATGTACTGAGGGGATTAAGAGAGACGGCAACCGGGTTAGGAATGACGGCTGGTCTTTTGACAACTTCTCTAAGAATCCTCAGTTTCTTTGGTGTCATGATTACGGATCGCTTCCAATTGGGAAACATGTAGATTGGAAAGTAGATAAGATGGATGGCGAACCAGTGCTTCGCTTGTGGAGTCAGTTTTGTTCGGAGGATCTATATCCTTTCGCAGATAAAGTGCGGAGGATGTATGAGGAAGGATTCCTTCGAGCAGGTTCGATTGGCTGGATTCCGCTAGAGTATGAGACGATGGTAGATCGCGATGGATATACCGTAGGGTTCG
>VTLG01007107.1_pt1 | contig 22919 bp, 46 predicted proteins | sample 4694571 | NCBI WGS metagenome assembly VTLG01 (sample SAMN12604809, study PRJNA352737) | marine metagenome | biome: ENVO:00000447; feature: ENVO:00000209|ENVO:00000569|ENVO:01000036; material: ENVO:00002151; isolation source: viral sequences binned using virsorter ...
GGAGCCATAAAGACTCCCCCTCAGCGAGCAACAACAAGACACACAGAGAATTTACTCTGGGTGTCTTTTTTTTTGCACTAAATAAACTTTATAATTTTTGTATAATCTGTTTAATGTCATCTTGTATCTTCTTCCCCATTGAGTTAGCATGATTGATTATTGCTGCACACAGATTAGCTTGATATGGAAAACCCTTTAATGCTTCTCTAACTTTACCTACAGGTTTACCACCATAATCTATTACAATAGCATTGTCTTTATTTAAACCTATCTTTAACTCAAACAATATACCAGTGTATTTATCTAGATTATTTTTTTCCGTCATCTTTCCCTCCACCTGCATTGTATGGTGTAAGAGCAGATAACGAGTTCATAAGTTTAACTACTTCTCCATATGGTCTAGTCATTAAGTATCTCATAATATCCATTAACTGTTCTGAACTTACAAGATATGTTCTTGGGGTTACTTGTGGTTGTTTTTGTTTTTCTTCTGTCATTTGTCCTCCTATTAAAATGGTATGTCATCATCTGTTGGATAATGTTTTGTTAATGTTTCTAATTTTTCTTCAGCATTACATAATATTTCTACTTGTTTATCTATTTCATCTACAAATTGTGGATGTTCACCTATACCTACAGATTTAAGAAGATAAATATCTATTGTAGCTTTTGCTACACTAACATCAGCTTCATATTTTTTTCTTAATGCTTCTAAAAGTTTATCTTTTATTTCCATTAGTATCCTCCTTTAAATTGATAGTATTTATTTTCTATCATATCTTGATCATCAAGATATGGATTATGTTTTGCAGCTTTAGATTCTCTAGCATCTCTTATAGTTTGATTAAGAGTTCTACCATCTTTAATGCATGCAGAAACAAAGTCTTCTACTTCTAACACTGCTTGTTTAACTTGCCCCATTGCTAACCTCCTTTACTAATCTATCTAAGTACCACTGTGCTTTTTGTAAATCTTCTAATGGCTCTCCTTTAAATTTATAACGAGAAACATATTTCAATACATTACCTTTTAAATATCCATGGTACTCATCATTCTCCATACAATCACGGATAACTTCTATTGTTTCTTTTTTACCATGTAGATAATGTGCAGGTCTAACTACGTTATCAAAGTACTCAGTTCTATCTGGAACTATTTCATTTTCATATGACATATCATGCCCATGATCTTTTTTATTTATATATGTTCTTTTACTTTTTACCATACTTTCTCCTAATTGTATTATACTCTATCATTTCTAAATCATACTCTCCTTTATCAACATTACGTTTAACTACAAGACCACTCCACCACATTTGTTGAGTAGCTTTAGCATAATTTTCTTTGTGATGCAAGTAGCACCCTGCAGATAGTCCCATTAATTTTCTACCAGAAGGTAGTGCACACATAGCATAATCAAACGTATGTATGTGACCTACAGTAGAAGATACTTTATTCTTTAAGAGAAGAGAACGAGCAACATTGTCACCGCTAATAGGCTTCCCCATGATACCAGTAGGATAGTTATGGCAATAATATACACCATCAACATTAACGGGCTGTTGATATGGATAAACTTCCCAACCATATTTTTTAAATTTAAAATCATCTGTGCTAATTGCACCTTCAAGTTCTGGTATGTCATCTACTGTCCTATCTATCCTATCTTCATGATTACCAAGTAGCATGATCTTTCTTGGCCGTCTCCCATTGAGACCTTTATTAAATTTTTCTAATGCATCATGAGCATGTTCTATATCTTTTTTATATCTTCTACCTTCAAATGATTTTTTACCTTTATCATAACTAGATAGAGAATCCATACTAGCAAAGTCTCCCATGCATATTATGGTATTTGGTTTCAGATCTTTAGCAAATTTACCTGCCCATAAAAATCTGTCATTGTTTGCTTTTGGAGTACAATGAGGGTCTCCTATAACTAAATGTGTTGCCACTAGTTTAACTCCTTATCTCGTTTCTTTTTTAAGTATTCTAAAAAATCTATAACATTAGATTCATCGTCAAATTCTGCAACAGAACTAATACTAAGATCTTTAGATTTTTTGTTTTTATCTTCTGCAAACCCACGTAACCCCCACAGAAACGTTGAATGAGGATCAGTAGTTGCCATCTTTATCATGCCTCTAGCTATAGTAGAACATAATTCGTATTCTTCAGTACCCATTTTAGATTTACTATCCATAACGATACCACAAGTAAAACCTTTTTGCCAAGGACTAACAAGTACCTTGATTGAATTTATTAAACTTAATCCGTCTCTTTTTTTTGTCATTTGTACCAGTATTTATTATAGTTTTCAGTGTCATACTCTACAACTTTGTATTCTGAATTTCTTTTCATACTTTTTTTACCAAAGCTATCTGCATCTTTCTCGTTATCAAATACATGATTACTAAACATTTTATAATCATTTTCTTTTTTATTTTTATATATCACAAAGTATAACATAAATCAAGACGGTGGAGACTAGACCCCTCAAACTAATCCCCACCATACTCGTTGGTTTCCTCCTTAGGATTTGTTACAGAAGTGTACCAAACCCATTTAGGATTCTTACCTTTAGATTGCTGTTGTGGTAACAACTGCAATTTATCTCTTCCCCAACAAGGAAGTTTGTAAGGGCAGTATGAACATACAAAACCCAAAACTCTATTACCTGTAGGTTTACTTCTAAAAGTTTCTGCTATATCATCATAGCATCTTTTAAAAGGTTCACCTTTAGCTAATGCTTTAAAATTATTCTTGGCAGTATTGAGTGCTGTCTTTTTATACTCTTCATGTTCTGCAGGTGTTTCACAAACTGTCCACTCACCAGTAGATTTATTAACTACAATCCAGCCACCGAATTTTTTCTTTTGACTTTCTCCATATAGAAATCCTTGTGATACATAACCAAAGGAATCTTCCCTAGCAACTTCACTAAATCCACCTGCTTCTCCAAATTTTTTATCAAATGAATATGGTGATGCACTTTTAATATCCCATACTTTATCATCAATCTCAACGTCTTGTCTACCTTCAATTGCTCCTCCATCAAATTTATACTCTACTTTTTTTTGTTCATTCTTTAATTTTATACCTGCTGATTTCATTACGAATATAGATAATGCTTCTATTAAATCACCAAATGTATTTCTCATTCTAACATTATAAGGTTGCCCTTCACCTTTAATACCTTTAGCTTCCATTTGTAATTGGCATAAAGGTCTACCTATGTTAGACATTCTAGGTTCAAACTTATCTCTTCTCTCTTCTTCAAACTGTTTTAGTAAGGCGTTTTTACACGCCTCACCAAACTCCTGCAATAGCTGTTTGTCTAGCTTAACAGGCTCTTTTGAAACAGAGTCAAGATAATGCTGTACCTGTAGAAGTATATTATTCATTAGGCAGATAATACTTTTTCTGGATCTACCTCTTCAACAATCTTAGCATCTATCTTATCATGGCCATTAGCAGTTTTACTCTTTGCAGTATTATAAAGATTAATGACCTCTTTATTCTCAACATCAATAGACTCTTGAAATACTTTTAATGTTTCCATATCAGTATCAGATAACTGTAAGTTTGCATCTGCATTAACAGATATCTCTGGTACATAAAATACATTGCCACCTTTCTTTTGTCTTTTAGTATCTAAAGAAAATGTACAATTAAACATAAGTTTTTTTCTTTTCTTTAACAGATCTAAAGCAGCTGTTACAGGTGAGAACGCAGTGCCAGTTACTCTATACAACACAGGTATGTTTTCTATATTATGGTCATGCCCTTGTGAAGTTTTACCTTTAGTAAAAGATAATAATCCATACACAAGTTTATAACATCTTATAGTTCTTTGTTGTTCTAGTTGTTCTGGTGTAAGACTTGATCTTTCTTTAAAAGGTATCTTACCACATTTAGTTCCACCTAATATATCTATAGCCTCTTCTCTCCAGCTTTTAAATATAATAGATCTGTTAACATACTCTCCTTTATCTGCATCATAATGCATGTATTGCATGGCACTTATGAATGGTCTTAATGTTACTGGTTTACCAAAAACATTTTGACCTACATTAGAATCATATGTGTAGAAGTGACCAACTGGTAATTGATTACCATCGTCATCTTCTGGTGAACGATTGATAGCTAATCTAGGTATATTTGCACCTGTACTAGAACCATCGTCTTGCCCAATGGCTTGCATAATTTGCTCATCAGACATTTGTTTTATGTTTGTTAAGTTATTGTTAGACATTTGTCCTCCTTATTGTTAATTACTGTATACATCATTTTGATTAAAAAGTCAAATAAAAAATGCACTCATTGCTAAAAACCACATTAAAAGTATAATGCACAATGTCGCACTACCACATAGGTAAGCTACTATTTTTCCTAACATATTGCTGTCTCTCCATCTATTATTTTTATTTCTAAACCATCTGTTTGTGCAAAATAAACCCATTCAGATAAAAACTCATGATCTTTATCTATATATAATTTATTAGGTTCTACAATACATTGATCTTTTAGTGCAGTGTATTCTAGATAAGCTGAATACTCTTCATCAGAATATTCATCCATTGTTTCCAATGCTTCTATTTCTTTGGTCATTAATACTCCCTTGTTGTATCTATTATTATATTACAAACAGCTTCGCCACAAAATCTATGACCACCATCTTCTTGTAAATTTTCTAAGAATTTATTTAACTCTTTAGAGTTAATGCCATCATCAAATTTAAACTCTGATAATACTGCACCTTTTTTTTCTTTATCATTAGAACTATATTTAGTTCCAATAACTTTTATATTTACTTTTTCTAAGTACATTAGTTTACCTCCTTCATGTTTAACCAATCATAACCGATTTTAAGTTCTGTGTCAAGTGGAACATTAAAATCTATTTTGTAATACTGTTTAAGTGCAGGTATTACATCTGCTGTGCCCTGTTTAAATATCTTACTCATCACATCTTCTTCTCCAGGATAAACATCAGCCACAATGGAATCATGAACTGTATTTATAAGTAAACTCTTTACTTTCTTTTCTTGCATAAGTTTATATATATTTATACAAGCAATAGGTACAATATCTGCAGTTGCAAATCCTTGCACAGGATAATTTTTTATCTGTGTGCCATAAGTAGATCCACCCCAAGGTGTTCTCTCTGCATATGGAAAAGCATACTCTCTACCAGTAGGTAATTTAATTTGTTTAAATCTAATAGCTTCACTCTGTAATTTCTCATGCCAAGTTTTTATATCTTTATATTTTTCTAAGAACTTAGTATAATATCTTTTCTCATCTTCTGTGCCAGTTACACCACCATACAAAGGTTTAAATGTATGTGCCTTTGCATCTTGTCTTGATACACCTATGATGTCTGCAGTGTATTGATGTACATCTATTTTATTTTTTATATCTTCCATACCTTGTTTATCTTGTGCTAAATATACTGCAGTTCTAAACTCTAGTTGTGCAAAGTCTATCTCCATCATTTTACCATCTTTAAATCTAGAAGTAACTACCTTACGGATAGGAAATGTTTTACCTCTAGGTTGATTTTGAAAGTTAGGATCACGACTAGACAATCTACCAGTTGCAGTTATAGCTTGCATAAACTTAGGATGTAAAAAACCTTTTTCATTTGTAAAATTTTTTAATCCTTCTACAAAAGTATTTAAATATGTATCAACTGCATTGTGTCTAACAATAGAATCTATGAACTCTTTAAACTCACCTTCTGCTTCTGCTGCTATCTTGTTTAATGTTAACTTATCTGTTCTAAAACCAGACTCTGCTACATCATAAACATTTCTAGGTCGTTGTCTAAATCCTGCAATCTTTGCAATAGATGAATATATATAACCATCACCATCACAGTCTGGACACTTAGTATAATTTTTAAACGGGCTACCATCTTTTTTTATTTTTTTAATTACACCTTTACCATGACAAGTCATACATTGGCTAGCTACAGTTTTATGTATTGTCTCTGTATTATCTGTTACTAAGTTTCTAAATTGTATCCTAGAATACTGTGGTCTTTTTTTATTCTTACCTGTGTTCTTATCTATACCTATATTAAATATTTTAGCCCATTCTTTTTTATCTTTTGGTTTTGCAGAATATATTAACCAAGATAATTGTTCTGGACTTGATAAGTTAATTTTAGTATCTCCCATTTGTTTATATACTATCTTATCTATCTTTTGTTTTAGATATGCAAACTCTGCTCTATATTCTTTTTCTACTTGTCCTAATTCATTTAAATTTATATTAATACCATTTCTTTCCATGTCAGATAGTACAACTAAAAATTCATTCATCATCTTAACTGTCATAAGTAATCCTTTGTTCTTAGGTAATTTAAAGTCTGCCATCTGAGAATCAAAAAGTCTTCTAGTTATCTGCACATCTATCTTGCCATATTCTTCTACAACATCTGCAGGTATGTTTTCAAATGATACACCCCTATCCATAAATTCTTTTATTCTATCGTCTTTAGATCCTATCTTTCTTCTACGACAAGACATTTCTAATGTTAAACTTTTTCTCACACCTCTATTTAAAATGTATTCACCTAACATAGTATCGTATACCCTGCCACTATATTTAAATCCAGCTTCTAATAACCACATTAAATCAAATTTTATATTATGACCTATTAGTAAAGTTGTTTTATCTAATGTATCTTGTATATTTTTATAACAACCTTTGTCTATCCTCTCGCTATGATTAGTAAAATAATACTCATCGTTAATACCTACACTAACTAATATATTATCTTCATGAAATGGTGATGGATCATAACCACCTGTCTTTGTTTTTTGCCACGATGTTTCTACGTCTACTGTTGTTATCATATTTGCCTTTCTGTTAAACTTCGTATCTACTAATTGATCTTCTTATTGTGCAAGATGGTTCTCCATGGTATCCATTTATTTTATTTTTACTTACACATAATGTTCTTATTCTATTCTCTGTATCACTATTAGCATTTCTACCTATACCAATAATTAAATCTGCTTCAGCTGCTTTACCTGTCTTAGAGTTTTCCATCTGACTAAATGATATACTGTTTCTATTATCTGCATCAGCAGATGCTTGAGATATTGCAATAACAGCACACTCTCTACGCTTAGCTATCTCTCTCACGCTTGTATATATTTTTCTTAGCTTTTCATCTGTTCTGGCAAATGTACCTGTAACATTAATTTTATCTAATTGATCTATAACTATTATATCTGGTTTATGTTTTTCACAGTGTGCATCTACATCCTCTATTGACCAATCAACTGTATCAAACATACTAATGTTATCTTTTATCTCAGACCAAACTCTTTGTGCTATATCTTTTTCATGTATTATTTCTTCTCTAGTCATACCTGTGTAGCAAGATATTGCTCTCATCTGTGTACGAATAGCAGGCTCTTCATTTATAAACGCATGTACCTTTGCACCTTGTTCAGCAAAACCTTGTGGTCCAGTACAAAGGCTAACCCAAAATGCTGTCTTACCTGTCTCTGGTCTAGCAAATGCTATCATAAGATTACCACCACCAATACCACCAACATTCTCTTTTAATACAGGTATATTAAACTTCCATTTAGTTGTTACATCTAATAAATCTAATACTTCACCAACATCATTTGTAACTGCAGGTACTTTCTCCTCATCAATATTGCTTTTATGTTTGTCTATCATACCTGTTATTTCTGTAAAGTTTGCTTCTTTACCATTGAATATTTCTGTAGCCTCTACTGCTATCCTTTGTGCAAGATCTCTATCAGATAAGATACGCATTATATCTTTTGCTATTTCTTTATTAGGCTCTTGTACTTCCCTGATGTCTTCTATTAATTCACTAAACTTTTCTTTTGCAGCACGGGTTAATGCAGGATTAAATATAGCTGTATGTAAAGAGTATAATTCATCTATCTTAATATCGTCTTCGTACTTTTCATGTGACTTCTGTATTGTTTCATATAAAGAACTTATATCTCCTGCAAATACTGTTGGGGATAATGTGCCTTTGTATTGTGTATAAAATTTTTTATTAAGCATAAGTCTTATCATCTGTTTTTCTATCATCTATCTATTCCTTTTTTTCTAACACGTTTGCGTTGTGTAATTTTTTTAATTTATAAAGATTAGTTTCTAATACTTTATTCTCATTTTTTAATCTTTTAACTTCTGCTAAAAATAATCTGGACGAATCTGCTCTATCATTTTGAGATACTCTGATTTGTCCTTTTAATCTAGTTATTTCTATATCCTTATTTAACTCATCTTTTAAAATTTGATCAATAGTTTCTAATATGAGTTGATCATCTTTTGACCATTCAGATTTATTCATATCTAGTATATCATACTTCCAACTGTTCCAACTTTCTATAACTTCTTTATGTATCTTATCATCCATAAAATATACTCCTTATCTGTTCTGTGTTATAATATTTAAGATCATCTTTAAGTGGTTTTACAATTACATTATCAAATCCAGAGGATCTTAAATCTTTTGCCATGTCATATGCTTTTGTTGTAGCGTCTCTATCTAAACATATATATAAATCTTTGTAGGGTTTGAGGTGACTCTTTTGTACCTCTTTTAATTTTGTACCCATTATTGCAACACCAGTTAGTATATTAGATACTGCACAAGCTGATGGGCAATCCTCTACAATAACTGCATCATTACACTCACCACATTTAAAAGGTATATCTTTATTGCCGTACATATACCATTTAGGAAAATCTTTTTTGTTTAATGCTCTACCTACTGCACCTACTATCTTATGTGATACTCTGTTCTTAACTAAAAATACAACTCTATCTTGTTTAACATCATACTTAAAGTCTGCACGACCCCATGACCATGACTCCCAACAGTTATTATTAGATAGCCAACGCATAGCTTTTTCATTTGAGTATATTGATTGAAAGCTATCTGGTATTTCAAACTCTTTGTCTTCTATGTGTAAATCTTTATTACCATGAAAAACTTTTTCTACATATTGCATATTTTTTTCTCCTTGTTTTTTACCTTTAGCATTACATGACGCATGAAAACAATACCAACTTAAACTATTATCTGTTGTATCTACTGATAATGTATTTTTACCACTACAAAAAGGACAGTCCATTCTTATCTGTGTGTCTGCTTGAACAGATAAACCTTGTATTACTGCAAGTTGTTGTTGATAATTCAAATAGATACTTCCTCATAAGTTATAAAGTATCTATCAGTTGCATAGAAGTCATTAGCTTCTATTTTCATTAAGTTATTGTTGAGGTAATATGCTACATTATTTTCTACTTGCTCTATCTCTGGCTCGTTGTCGAATGGTATTATTGCTACTGCCTCTATTCCTAGTCCTGCTATTCTTACTTTGTATTTTTTCATCATGATTCTCCTTATCATCATTTGATTGGTTTGTCAAGTGACTTTCTTTTTTTATTTTTTTGTAATAATTTGGGTGTTTCCATTCGAACATTTTATTTTCTCACTATATTCTTTATACCATGAAGTATTTCTACCATTTAATTTACACCACTCATAGTGGTTCTCTAAAATTTTTCTTATATGATCTCCATATATTACTCTCATAGTTTACCTTTTCTTTCTTTTCTAGTTTTGTATGGTAGCTTATAAGAATAAAAACTTATATTACCTTTTTTACTTATCCACTCCACAGTAACTTCTTTTGCTTTGTCATCTTGAAAAGACTTCATTGCTTTTTTTAAACTCATTGCTTTTATATCTTGTGCTTTATCATTTGCTATAAATTTATATGTTATCATTAGTGCTCCTTATAACTTACTTGTTTAACTTTACGACTCCAACAGCTACGGCAATCCTTACACTCTCCATCTTGTTTATATGCAGGACACTCCCTACCTATTGCAGGTTTATCTTTGTGTACACCAGATGTCCACTTCCAAAATTTTGATGGTGGACTATCTACTTTAGTAGCTGATACACGCAAACATAAATTCTTTGGTATGTCTTTTTCTTGTATCTTATTTACGAATTGTACTTCTCTTGTTGCTAACCAATAATTAATTTCAGGAGTAAGTTCACAGACTTCTAGTATTTTCATTAGGTGACTGAAAGATTGTAAGTCTCCAGAATCAAACCATCTATGATACTTGTCTTCTTTTTTTTTATTTTTGTATTTAATAGTAAGTAGTTCTGCCATATAGTCTACCCATTCTGGTAGTTCTATTGCTTCTTTTCTAAACTTATGTGCGTCTTGTACTACTTTAAATACATAGCAACCCTTATTAGCATAACATTTATTACATATTGTACCTTCTATTTCTGCTAACTTACTTCCTGTCTTACAATCTTTAGCTGATATACCCCACGCATACGCAGGCATTTTGCTAGGATTAGATAGTGTACCTATTTTAGCTTCTATTTCTTTTACTTTCATTTGTCTCCTTTCTGTTCGCTTGCTTGTTCATTTTCTACCCTTTCATATTCGTTTATGAAATCTAAAAAACTATCAGGCAAATTATCTTGAGGTATAGTTTCAGTATTCCAACTGCCATCTGCATATCTCCAAGTTAATACGACTGCATAACCTTCTATTTCTTTTTTCATATCTTTAGATTTAACCTCCTTATTCCAAATCTAACATTTTCTATTGTTATTTTTTTAGTGGTGTAGTTGTATTGCATGTTATCAAATAATTTTTTAACATGGTCTTGTGTAGTGCCTGCCATCTCACACCATAAGGCACAGTCTTTAGTATCAAACCAGTGTTTAGCCCTGTCTATTGTAGCAGGTGTTGAGTCTGAATTAGATATACCAAAGGCATCTTCAAACATAACTTGTATCTTTGCGATAGCTAGGTTTTCTTCTGGTGTCTTATCTTTTTTTTCGTAAAACATTTTTATCCCTTGGTAGTTTTTGTAATGCACATGAAGCACAGTAATACTTTTTATCTTCTACTATTACTGCTTTGCTATCACATTTGTAACACAATTTAATAGATGTGTCAACTTGTCGTATGTATTTTTCTGTCATTTTATGATAAGATACCCTGTCGTTGCAGGGGGGGTTAGTATATACATTACTTATCATCTCTATCTACTTCTCTATTTATTATATAAAAGGCTACTACTGCACCTATTAATATTCCTATTATTCCCATTGCTAACATACCTACTCCATATTCTATTGTCATATTAATTATTCTTTTAATTGGGTGACTTGTCTGTCGAGACTTCTAGTTTAAGCGATATTACTAGCTTATAAAGGTTGCAACCTATAATTCCCATAGTACGTCTTTTCAGACAGTTTGATTTCGTACATCTCATACAAGTCATAAGAAGGCTAGGGGATTTCTCCCCTAACCATATCCTTTCTGTTAATTTGCTAAAGATACTTTTGATTGTTCATAAAGCAATCTAGCTTTAATCTTCTCTTCTCTATCTGGTTTTGGTGCACCAATATTCATAATTGAATCTGCTGCGTCATCAATAGAGATAACCAAGTCCATACCAAACTTATCAGCTAGTATGCTATGGTCAATTTTCCATTGTATCTTCCCGTGATTAGCAAACTTTTCTACTTGCGAGAATTTAGTCATAGACTTAACTACCTCTTTAAACCTATTAACTCTAGCTACAACAGTTTTTATCCATTGAGTATGTTTATTAATAACATTTGCTTTGGATTGAATCATCATTTCAAACTTTTGAAACTCTAATTCAGAACAAGGTATTGCTCTTGAACGACAACCACCAGTACCTATGATGTGTAGCTGATACTTACCTTTCCACTCATCATATAAGTTAGCACCACCTTGACCACCTTGTAACCAATGTTGATTATCATTTCTACATTGAGATAGATAAGGGTTAGTAGTTCGTGAGTATCTGGAGACAACTTGGTCAGAACTTTTACTTTCAGCTTGTATATCTGATTCAATGTTGCAATCTGGGTTTAACCCTACTGCTTTCATTTCTTCACGATACATAGCATAGGCAAAGTTTTTGCCATTGTTACTACTACCACTACCATAATGACTACCACCATAATCTCCAGTAACACTTCCATCTAATTCAAATGAAAAATGTTTGGATTTATCTACTTCGTCATTGTATCTATCAAGCACCTTTGGTGCGTCAGTTACTTTAAAAAAGAAACAACTATCTGTGCCTACTGCATTAATAGTGTTATGTTTTTTTTGTAACGACTGAAGTGTTGCTACATCTTCCAATGGGAATCTTCTTTGAACTACTTCTTTACAAGTAGCAAATGAAGAATCTATTGTAGACTTTGCATCTTCTCTTGATTGTAGGAACGCCTCTTTTTCGTGAGTGTCCAAAGACTCACAATGCTTACGAAAGTCAATGACTAATGACTTACGCTTTTCAGCATTGAGTCTTACTTCTTTTTTATCCATACGAGTACTCCTTTGTTGTTGGTTAAAAAGATACTACTAACTAAATGTCAGTAGTATCTATAATATATATTAAATTGATTGATGTGTCAATTAGCTAGACCTAATGTGATTGCTAATTCTTTGGCTTGTGTTGTGTCTATTGTATTCCAACTATGACCTTGTGATATTTGTTCTGGTGTTTGTGCTTGTTGTTGTGTTATTACTCGGTCAATTCCATTAAGTTTATTTCTTAAACGATAACGATTAGGTTCATCAACATTAATACTCCACCTATACTCAACAAACCAAGCGTCCTCTAAAGGTAATACTTGTTTACCTATTATTCCTACTGCATTTCTAATTGTTTCTTGATGTTCACTAAAGTAAGAATGAAAACAACCTTGACTACAAAACATATCATAGTAATATGTATATGCTTTATTAGATTGGTAATACTTCGCACCTTTACTGCCACGAATTTGATTTTGGTTTTTCTTTTCAGGACACTTTTTATTTTGACACCACTCACTCATTGATATCTCCCTTATGTTCAAAGTCTTCAAAGTTTTTAGCATAAAGATTCTTAATCAAAGTCCTAGTAGCTTTTGGAAACTCAACTGCAAATGAATCAGTATCTGCTAAATAGCTGAATTTTAAGCATTTTTTACCTATCAATAAATATCTTAATCGCTGATTCATAGGCACATTTCTAAACTTGTAACCCTCTTTAATATCTAAATCAGTTACTAACATATTATGTTCTGGTGTAGTAGTTCTTCTGCCACCCTTTTTGTACAACCTTTTACCAGTTGTACCATCAATTTGAAACTGTCTATCTTTAGTATCAAATCGCATTATTCTTTTTTCACCAATCACTTCATATCTTTTAGGTTTCTTATAAAAGAAAGCACGACCTTTTTTAGATTTGTACTTTTCTATTTCTCCATCAATAAATGTATGAAGTTCTGGCTTTGTTATATGTAATGTTTTCATATTTGCCTTTTGTTGTTGGTTAATTTTCGGGGTGGGCAAATTAATAACTAGTATTTCCCACCCCCCTTGATTGTTAAGACAGTGTAGATTATCTACTCATCATTTTGCCACAAAACAAAAAAGGATAGCCAACTCTCGCTGACTACCCTTTAGTTATAACAGATTAGATTGAGTATGTCAATCAATTGCCACCAATAGAAGTTTGTTGAGATTCATTTTGATTCATCTCAATAACAACTCGGTATCGCACTTCTTCTGTTTTATTAGTATGCCAATTAATTAAAATATTGTAACCATTTTTATGTGCATTTACAATATCTAACATTGGTTCTTCATCTTTCAAACACCTGCTCATTTGTTCATTTAAAAATTTCATATAAGATTTTTTAAATTTAATCTTATAGGAAAAATCAGAACTATGAGTATCGTGCTTGTGTTGCTCTATATTTTCTAACATATATGTACTCCTTGTTGAGTTCTTATGTTATAACACATCTATTGTTTGCTGTCAATCAACCTGTCAATCCCAACTAACTTTTCATCTATTTTATTTATATCTTGATAGACACTAGGTTTATCTAAATATTTTACTTTTAGTTTAATTATAAGTTCGTTAGTTTTTCTTAACTTTAATTGTAACTTTCTTGTTTTTAATTGCATGAGGTCAGTATATAAAAAAACCCCACGACTGTCAAATGACAATCGCAGGGTTAACCTTAGGGAGTTAAGTCTTTAATTTTTAAAAAATAAATAGATAGCTTGTCTAACTTGTTCAGGTGATTTTGTTTTAAGCATATCTTTTATTTTAGTTTTTGTTTCTTCACTTAAATTATCCTGAACTTCTTTAAGTGTAGCTTGATATAACTTATCTTTATTACTTGCCCTTACAAAGTCTAGGGCATTTTGGTCGTTAGTGTTTGTCATAGTATCCTTTCTTGATTAAATATTTGTAAGCAGATTTTTTTGTACGAGGTAAATCTGGAATCCATTGTCTTAGTACATTTACAATACTGCCACGATAAAATCGTATGCCCATTGTGTTAGTAGCTTCAGCTTTCAAAGTTTGTAAGCACATTTGAAATCTAAAGTTTTCTCGTTGCTCGTCATTCTCAAAAGTAATTGTTGTCATAATTAACTCCTTTGTTTATATATACATAATACAATAAAAAAAATTTCATGTCAATCATATTGCACCCACCCCATGTAAGACTGTGGCAGTACAACCAATAACACTAATTAATATTAATATACAAACTATTACTGTTGTTGTTAAATTATTCATATAAAAGTACCTATAAATTTATAAAATAACCAACCCCATATTATAATATTTGAAATAAGCAATACTAAAAATGAAATATTAAATATTAAATTATATTCTTTAATTATTGAAATAATTTTATTCATTAGTTATTCCTGTACTATTTCTTATTTTATCAAGCGTTTCAACATATTTAGGTACATTTGTTTTTATTTCATTAGGTGTCATTTTAACAAACTTACTTTCAGATGTAGCTTGAATTAAGAATGAACCTAGTATTTCATTTTGTGTACTAAGTATTTCATTCTGTTTATTGATAGAATTATTGAGTATTTTAAATTGCTCAATAAGATTAGCGTATATACTTTTTGTATCCATAAGATTTGCCTTTCTGTTTATTCACTAACAATACCAAATAACAAAGCCCCTGTCAAACTAATGACAAGGGCTTTATATTATACTATTCCTAGTATCATTTTAAATAAAGGCACGACTACAATCATAAAGAGAGGTATGCCCATAATCAAAGTATATATTAAGTACATAATGACTTTCCTTTCTTATTAATTATGTAATACAAATAGCACATGGCTTTATTAGTGTCAAGCTAGTTTTTATTCGCTATGTCTTAATCAAAAAAATATTAAGTTTTACACACAGTTCTTATTCGCTATGTCTTAATCAAAAATCATATAAATTTTACACACGCTGAAGTTGTAAAGAACATTTAGAGAACATTTACACGCGTGATAATGTTCTTGTTTTGTTCTTAAAATTATGAGGTATGCAGTTTTTGCATAGGGTAGTTATGCAATATGGGCATATCAGATATGCATAAATAAATTATTAATTAAGGCAGTTTTACATTCATTTGACACACTTACGCCATAGTTATATAAGAGTATGTATATAGTTTTATAAAATAACAATTTAACAAAAGGAAAAAATATGAAACTACAAGAAAAGAAAAACCCTGTGGATATAGGTCAACAGACATGGACACAAATCCAAGACGTTGCAAAAGGTGAAAAACAAGCGAATGGAAAAATGCTTTTTATTTGTAGAAATACATTTAAAATGCACAAAGCTGGCAAATTAAATTGGGCTAATTATTTTGATAAAGGCACGAATGATGTTGAATATTCAAATGCTTTTATTAATCCAGATGGCACAAAAAGAACTTTAATAGCAAAGGATTTTGGGTTATTTGCTACTCAAGTTTTAATACCTGCTTATGGTCAGAATTTGACTAACTTCCAAAAAGAAAACCCTTATGAGTACAGGGTAATTTTAGAAGCGTCGCCCGTAATAATGCTTATGATTGCGAATGACCAATATTTAAAGGCAGATGAAATGTTAAATATGGAGACTGACCCTGTTCAATTAGAATTGCCTAAAAAAATGTTAGCTTTTAAAGACTTGGCAGACAAAGATGAACAGACATTCAGAAGCAATTTAGCAGATAAATTTTTTACCAAAGATGAAAGAGGTAAGGACTTTTATTGTACTTTCCGAGGTGAAAGAGGGGCAGTAGAATTTGCGAAAGCATATTTTACGCCAAAAAAAATAGCTTCCGAAAATGTACAAAATGCTGTACAGTCGCCTTTTATGAAAGCAGTAGAAAAGTTAAATGATGTTCAGACAGGGTTAATTGGAACGGCTAACACCTTAACCAATGTTGCTAAAACTGAACAGAATAAGGGAAGCAATGCAGATAAAAGGTTAATTAATGAAGTAGACCAAATAGTAACTTCAACGGAGAAGTTTATTGATTTGCTTTACAACAATAACCACCCATACGCCCAAAAGAAACTATACGGATTGTATGAGTATATTGTTGATTGCTTAGAGGACGAAAACTTCCAAAACTATATTTCAGGGATTAGTAAAGCTAAGATATCATTCCAAGAAATACAGGTAAATAAAAAACCTTTTAATATTATGGAAGGAGACTTTGATAAATACATAAGTAACTTCAAGTAGTTTACAAGGGTAGCACTAGGGTACAAACCTTGGTGCTACCTCAGTTCCCCACAGGTGTGAACCAGAAAAACTCATAAAAAATTTTTAGGGTATCCTGCAATATATTAGTTATGCCTTTAAATTTTCCCTAAGGATACCCTAAAAATTTTCTAGTTTCCCCTTGGGAAACATTGCGAAGCCCTAAAGGGCTACTCTATTTTACCTAAAAATTTTTTAAGCTACACCCTACGCGTGTGCCATGGGGGGTATCCTATATACTATATATACACCCACGATAAAATCCCCAAAACCCATGTAAACCATATTGCGGGCCATATTTTAGCTTAAATATTCCGACCATATCCCTGGGAATACCCTAGGGGGTAGTTGTATATTTACCTAGTATATAGATATATAGGCCCCCTGGGGTGTACCTATGTACATTATACACCCTATATTCAATTTTGTCTATTGCCATAGTGTCGCAGTCATCATTATTTAAAAATAAAACTTGACAAAATTGATATTAATGACTATAATATATTTATACATTATTCAACGGACACACATACACACATAACATACAAGTTAAAACAAGGGTCATCACGAATAATATAAAAATATAATAATTATGAAATTTGAAGCAAACATTCCTAGCTATTTAAAGACTGGACAAGGTATATTCCCTGTCCAAAAAAAGTCTGTAGATAGTTCTATGGCAGAATTTAAAGATTCATCTGGTAATTTATTTGAAAAATTAAAAAAAGGTGCTGATATGCCTGTGGCAAATGATGGTAATATGGTTGCTTTAGCACCTATAGGCATGGATAGATTAGAATCTAGACCACAATCAGATAATTTATTAGATAAAATGCAACAAAATATGGAACGAGGCGTAAGTGAAAGAGAATTTATGCCTGAATCCGATGTAGAATCTGATTTTATACCAGTAATGCCACAAATTAAACCAGGTGTAATAAAAGAACCAACAGAAAAAATGGTACAAGCTAATGGCGAGGATATATTCATTGGTTAGAAAGATGCCATTTAAAGATTTAATGGAGATAGTTAATGCAAAACATGGATTCTTCTATAACGAAGACTCAAAAAAGAAACTTGACAGATATGCAAGAAAAGTTTCTAGACGTATTGTTCGCAGAAGCAAAAGGAAATCCTAGAGAAGCAGCAAGAATAGCTGGATACTCTGAGCATAGCTATCCTAAAGTTATAAGAAACTTAAAAAAAGAAATTACAGAACTTGCAGAGACTCACTTATCTACGCACTCTGCCAAAGCAGCTACTCGGTTAACAGACCTACTAGACGAAGACGGGACCACACCACACTCTAACATTCGTCTAGCAGCTGCGAACTCAGTGTTAGATAGAGTGGGCATAACAAAGAAAGATCAATTAGATATAAATATGAAAGCAGTACATGGAGTATTTATATTACCAGCAAAAGATGAACCTAAAAAGGACACTGATTGAAATATAACTTTATTGAAGAGTACAGTATAGATAAAGATCTTTGTAAAAGGTTAATAGAATTTTTTAAATCTGTACCTATGGGTACAAATACACCTTACTATAGAAAATTACAAGGTCAAGTAGGTGCTAATCAAGTAATTAAATCTATAAAAGATTCAACTGATCTAACATTTTCTAATAAGTTAATACTTAGAATAGGTGATATAAATATATTACCACAAAATGCGGATGCATCTAAAGCTATTAATGATTATGTAAAAGCATTAACAGCTTGTATGATTAAATTTAAAATTAAATATCCATATTGTATACCAGATGGATCTGAAGTTAAATTAATTGAAGATATATCTTTGCAACATTATAAACCTAAAGGTGGATACCATAGATATCATTTTGAAAGGTCAGCTGATTTTAAACCTATATCAACTAGACACTTAGTATTTATGACGTATCTTAATACAGTAACAGATAAAGGTGGAACAGAATTTTATCATCAAGAAATAACGACTGATGCTGTAGAAGGTAATACAGTTATCTGGTCATCAGATTGGACACATACTCATAGAGGTGTTCCATCTCCTACACAAGATAAATATATAATTACAGGTTGGTATAATTTAGTAACATAATGGAATCGATAAAGATAAAAAGGAAAGCTAGAACTATTCCATTTGGTTTTAAACAATCTGAAGACCCAGATTATTTAGAACCTATAAGAGAAGAATTAGATGCTCTTAGACAAGCAAAAGAATATTCAAAGACTTGTTCATTAAGAGAAACTGCCCAATGGCTACATAGAAAAACAGGAAGATACATATCACATGTCGGACTTAAAAAAAGACTCGCAAGAAATAGCACCACCGAAGCCGAAGAAAATAATACGACAGAAAGCCAAGAAGTCAGTTAAACAGATATTAGCTCGCACTCGTAAGAAAGTTGCAAAGGCAGAACAATCTCTACGTTCTGCTAAACGTCATGCAGAAAATACTAAGAATAAACTGTTAACTATTGATAAAGCATTAACAGGTAAAGAGACACAACTACTTACAGAGGATATAATCGAGAGTGCTCCAGATACAGTTAAGGAGCATATAAATCAGCAGGAAGTAATCTTTAAACCTAATAAAGGTCCACAGATGGAATTCCTTGCAGCTTCTGAAAGAGAAGTATTTTATGGTGGAGCTAGAGGTGGTGGTAAATCATATGCGATGCTAGTAGACCCACTTCGTTATTGCTCTAAGGCTCAGCACAGGGCACTCTTAGTAAGGAGGACAATGCCAGAGTTAAGAGACTTAATACAAAAGTCTCAACTATTATACTCTAAGGCATATCCAGGTGCAAAATGGAGAGAACAAGAAAAAGAATGGCGATTCCCATCGGGAGCAAAGATAGAGTTTGGTTACGCAGAGAACATGACAGACGTTTTACGTTACCAAGGTCAATCATACACATGGATAGGAATAGACGAACTTCCACAATATCCTTCGCCAGATATATATAATTTTTTAAGATCTTCTTTAAGATCCGTTGATAAAGATATACCTGTTTATATGAGAGCTACAGGTAATCCAGGCAATGTAGGATCACAATGGGTTCGAGAAATGTTTGTTGAACCTAGTGAACCAAATACAGCGTTTGACGTAGGGATAGATACACCCAACGGAAAAAGATATATTACTAGAAGATTTATACCTGCTAAGTTACAAGACAACCCTTATTTAATGCAAACTGATGATTACTACATCATGCTTGCATCTTTACCTGAAGTACAACGTAAACAATTTTTAGATGGGGATTGGGATGCATATGAAGATTCAGCTTTTCCAGAATTTAATAGAACAACTCATGTCGTTGAGAATTTTGAAATACCTAATGGATGGTATAAATTTCGTGCTGCTGACTGGGGTTATTCTTCTCCTGCTTGTGTATTATGGTTTGCTATCGATTATAATAATAATATTTGGATTTATAGAGAATTATATACTAAAAAAGTTACAGCAGATAATTTTGCAAGAAAAGTTTTAGCAATGGAACAAGGTGAATATATTCACTATGGAGTATTAGATGTTAGTACATGGGCAAAAAGAGGTGATGTAGGTCCTAGTATTGCAGAAACAATGATACAACAAGGTTGTAGATGGAGACCATCAGATAGATCACCTAAGAGTAGAATTAATGGTAAACTTGAGATTCATAAAAGATTAAAAGTAATTGATAATGAACCAGGTATAAGAGTATTTAAAAGTTGTCAAAATTTAATTAGAACTATAAGTACTTTACCAACAGATAAAAAAAATCCTGAAGATGTAGATACATACGCAGAAGATCACGCTTATGATGCATTACGATATGGATGTATGAGTAGACCAGTTCATCCTAAATATGCAAATAGATTTGGTCAACGTATTGTAGAAGAATTTATACCAACAGATACACAGTTTGGATATTAATGCCATTAAATAAAAAAGGTAAAAAAATTAAAAAATCTATGGTAAAACAATACGGCAAGAAAAAAGGTGAAGCCGTATTTTATGCTATGGAGAACTCTGGTAAATTAAAAAGTGTCAAAAAGAAAACTACCAGAAATAAATAAAAAAATTTTCCCATATGATTTAGTAATCACTTGGTGGGAGGATATCGTTGCAGATTCAATTTGGGTTGATATACCTGATATAAAAAAATCAACTACAGCTATATGCTGTACAGTTGGTTGGCTTATGAAACAAGATGATAAAGTTACAATTTTAATGTCTGATTTTAATTTTGAATCAAACAATGAAATAAAACAAGGCGGTGGTCATACAACTATACCCACTAAAAATATACTAAAGATTAAGAAAATAAAAATATAGGAGACAACAATGAACACATTTGATCCAAAAGCAAAAGTAAAACAAGGTCAATTTAGTGATGCACCTGATGGCAAACAGCCTAACAGGGAGCATACTAATATTGATTTTAAAAAAGAAGCACCTGGTAAAGGTGAGGCTGATATTTATTTAAAAAATGCTGACTATCCAAGTGAGCCAGGATCTAAACACGTAGATGACGCTGTATTTAGAATGGCTGATGAAAAGGATTACTAATGGAAGAAAACGGACTAGGATCTAAAAGTAATTTTATACCTGAAGTTAATGCAGGTACTAATGGTTCTAAAAAAAAGAAAAAAGATGCTAAAGAAATTTTAGATGCTGATTTAAAAAAAGCATCAGAAAAAAAAGATAAAGCACTTGAGAAAACTGAAAAAACTAAAACAATAAAAGATGATATAAAAGTTGGTATAATTTATAGAGCAGATCAACTCAAATCATTAAGTAAATTTGCTTTGCAAAAAGGTAAGAATAAAATTTACGGACAAATAGATTTATTAAAAAAGAAAATAGATTAGGAGATAATAACTATGATGAAAAGATACATGCACGGAGAACTTTCACCTGATACACCTAAAGCACCTAATGAGCCAATGGCAATAGACCCTAACTCAAAAGTTATGCAAGGTGCTACAAGTGGAGATGGTAATGACAAGAAAGGTAAGTCAAAATCAAAAGTAGATCCAGCAATTTTTAGAATGGCTGAAGAAAGAGATTACTAATGGCCCATGAAACTAATATAACTAAAAGTTATAAAGTTAATGGGAAAACAATGTTTTATAATACACCTGACCCAAAGCACAAAACACCTGATATGAGTTTAGATTCTGATTATGGTAAACAATATACTAATGTAGAAGATGCAGTTAAAGGTGCTAAAGCTATTTCTAAAAGAGGTGGTAAAAAATACGGTCAAACTGATTTATTAAAATAATGCAAGAAGAAAAAAATAAAGTAGCTGATGAAGTCAGTGAATCATCTCCTATTGTAGGACATATAAGAGAGAAGTTTTACCAATCTGAAAACTCAAGACTATACGATGAGAAGAGATGGTTAAAGGCTTATAGAAACTACAGAGGATTGTATGGTCCTGAAATGGTTTTTCGTTCTAATGAAAAATCAAGAGTGTTTGTTAAAGTAACAAAGACTAAAGTATTAGCTGCGTTTGGTCAAATTATTGAAGTATTATTTTCTAGTGGTAAGTTTCCATTAGGAATTAATCCTACACAAGTACCTGAAGAAATACCAGAGTATGCTAATTTAAAACCACAACAACCTAAAACACCAGACGAAGAAATAAAAGATCCGTATGGTTTTAAAGGTGATGGTAGAGAAATACCACCAGGTGCTACAGCTGATATGCTAATGAAAAACTTAGCACAAGAATTTGAAAATGTTGGATTTGATGAAGGACCATCATATACAGGTGGCCCACAGATTCAACCAGCAGAAATGGCTGCTAAACATTTAGAAAAATTATTACACGATCAACTAGAAGAGTCTAGTGCTATAACAGTATTAAGACATGTATTTTTTGAAATGTGTTTATTAGGAACTGGTATATTAAAAGGACCATTTAGTTTTGATCATACATATCATGCATTTGATACAGGTGAAGATGAACAAGGTAATGTAATAAACGTACATGCTAAAAAAATTAAAACAGTTCCAAAAGTAGAAGCAGTATCATGTTGGGATTTTTATGCAGATCCTAATGCAACTAGTATTAATGATTGTGATTATGTTATACAAAGACATTCATTAAATAGACAACAGTTTTCTGATTTAAGAAAGATGCCTTATTTTAATGAAGAGGCAATCGATATGTGTTTAGAAGAAGGACCTAACTATCAAGTTAGAGGTTATGAATCTTCTTTATACAATAGAGAAACTGTAGAAACAATATATAAAAATAGATTTGAAGTATTAGAATATTGGGGTGTTATAT
>VTLG01010561.1_pt1 | contig 22916 bp, 20 predicted proteins | sample 4694571 | NCBI WGS metagenome assembly VTLG01 (sample SAMN12604809, study PRJNA352737) | marine metagenome | biome: ENVO:00000447; feature: ENVO:00000209|ENVO:00000569|ENVO:01000036; material: ENVO:00002151; isolation source: viral sequences binned using virsorter ...
CCATTCAATCAAACTTTAACGCGGGTCAGCTTACAGAGCTTCTCAGCGCACGCACTGATTTAGCAAAGCGTGGCAATGGCGTTAAGGTCATGCAAAACATGCTGCCGCTTATCCAGGGTCCAGCTACGCGAAGGTCGGGAACCTCGCATGTGGCAAGTGTCAAAACGCCAGCAAACAGAACGGCGCTTATTCCATTCGAGTTTTCAACAGAACAGGCGTATGTGATTGAGGTCGGGGATCAGTATTTTCGATACTACAAAGACAACGGCGTGATCCTTGAAGCGGCAAAAACCATCACAGGGATAACGCAAGCAAACCCTGCGGTAGTGACTAGCAATTCGCATGGGTTTACCAACGGCGACGAGGTGGAAATTTCCGGCGTTGTTGGCATGACGCAAGTCAACGGGAAACGGTTTACTGTCGCGGGCGTTACAACAAACACCTTTCAATTATCCGGTATAAATTCGACCGGGTTCACCGCTTACGGAAGTGCCGGAACGGCTAGTCGAGTTTTCACGTTGGCAACGCCGTACACGCAAGCAAACCTGTTCGACAGCGATAATCGGTTACGTCTGAATTGGACGCAATCGGCAGACATTCTGTATCTATGCCACAACACGTATCCGCCTCGAAAACTATCGCGCACAGGACACACCAGTTGGACAATTGAAACGATCACGTTTGAAGATGGGCCTTATCTGAATGCAAACACGACTGACACGACACTCGACCCAAGCGCGACGACAGGAACGGGCGTTACACTGGTAGCGAGCGCGACGACAGGGATAAATGACGATGCTGGTTTTAAGAGCACAGACGTTGGCCGGTTAATTCGATTTAAAGACGGTTCAAACTTTTCGTATTTTGAGATAACCGGGTTCACTTCAACGACCCAGGTTACGGTGACAATTAAGGGGCCAGACCTTGCCAATCACAACGCAAGTACAGACTGGCGGCTCGGCGTATTTTCGGAAACGACAGGATACCCTAGTGCGGTTATTTTTTACGAGGACCGTCTCTGGTTTGGCGGGGCGACAAATTTTCCTCAACGGTTAGACGGATCACGCACAGGAGATTACTACAATTTTGCGCCTACTGATGCGGACGGCACGGTGGCAGACGACCATGCGGTGAGTTTTACGCTATCCGCAAACATGGTGAACCTAATTCAATGGCTGGATGCTGATGAAAAGGGTCTTTTGGTTGGTACAGTGGGCGGGGAGTGGGTTGTCCGTGCGAGTAGTCAATCTGAAGCAATCACTCCGACAAACATTCAGGCCAAGCCGTCGAGCACTCGCGGGTCAGCGAACGTGCGACCTATTCGGTGTGGACGTCAAACGTTGTTCGTTCAGCGAGCGGGGAAAAAACTTAGAGACTTTGAGTATGTGTTTGAGGACGACGGGTTCCGCTCGCAAGACGTCAGTATTCTGTCACCGGAGATTACGGGGAACGGTGTTCTAGGTATCGATTACCAGCAAGAACCCGATAGCACGATTTGGCTGGTGCGTGAGGACGGAACGTTACTTGGTGTGAGCTATGACAAACAGCAAGAGGCGATTGGTTGGCACACGCACGTTATGGGCGGGGTTTCTGATACTGCCAGTAATATAGCCAAGGTTGAAGCACTTGCGGTTATTCCAAGTCCAACAGAGGGCGCGGATCAATTGTGGTTGATCGTGCAGCGCTTAGTAGATGGATCGACGGTTCGATATGTTGAATATCTAAATCAAACGTGGGCAGACGGCGACAAGCAGAAACTAGCGTTTTTTGTTGATAGCGGTCTGACGCTAAACAATCCACTAACTATCACGGGTGCAACCCAAGCCAATCCCGTGGTGATAACGTCAAACGGGCATGGACTTACGAACGGCGACTTAGTGCGAATTGACGATATCGCGGGGATGACAGAGCTAAACACTAGAACGTTTACGGTGGCGGGTTCAGCGACAAACACGTTTCAGTTAAGTGGTGAAAACGGTGCAGCGCACACCGCGTATATTTCGGGTGGGGAAGCGCGTAAAAAGGTGACGAGCGTTTCTGGGCTGGATCACTTGGAAGGTCAAACGTTAAAGGTACTGGTTGATGGTGGAGCGCACGACGACAAGACGGTTTCCAGCGGCGCAATCACGCTAGATCGCGCAAGTGCCATTGTTCATGCAGGGCTGGCCTTTACCAGCGCTTTGGAGACGTTGCCGATTGAGGCGGGAAGCCGCGAAGGAACAAGCCAAGGTAAAACCAAACGCATAAGCCACGTTGTCTTTAGGTTTTTTCAAACGCTTGGTGGGTTCTACGGAACGTCTTCAGCGGACATGACCGAATTTGTTTTTCGTGAGGGCGGGGATTTGCTTGACCAAGCGGTGCCGCTGTTCACGGGTGACAAGGAAGTAAGCTGGCCCGGTGGCTATGACCGCGACGGTGTCATCAGGATAGAAAGTCGCCAGCCGCTGCCGCTTACACTTCAGGCGATCATGCCGTCGCTGGTTACGCAAGATGATTAAAGTCGTTTCATATGAACCGAAGCATCTTGGCGAAATCCAGTTACAGCCGATGCAGACAATTATGAACTATCCCGGTCAAGCGCAAGCGCTGACACAAAGCAAGGTTGCTTGGACGGCTTTGCGTGGAGAAGAGGTGGTTTGCATTGCTGGTGTTATAGAGATTTGGGCGAACCGGGGAATGGCGTGGGTGCTGCTATCGGAAAACGCTGGACGCGATTTGCTGGCGATTACGCGGGCGCTCAAACGGTATTTGTTGCTAGGCGAGTTTAAGAGACTTGAAGCGGTTGTGTCATGTCGTTGGCCGGAAGCGCAACGGTGGGCGCGGATGCTTGGGTTTAGAGAAGAAGTCGCGCGGGCTGAAGCCTACAACCCAGATGGCAGTGATGCGGCTGTATTTGTGAGGATTGCCTAATGGCTGAACCCAAAACGATGTTGATGATAGCGTCCATAGCAATGACTGCTGCTGCCACAGTCATGCAGGGAATGCAGCAATCGGCCAATTTAAAGTTTCAGGGCAAAATGGCTGAACGCGACGCAAAAATTCAGGAACAAAACAGCGTGATTGCGGGGCAGCAAGGAGAGCAGAGACGCAAGCGCATGGCGCGGGAGGGTAGACGCGCAAAAGGAACGGCACTCGTTGGCATTGGTGCATCTGGTGGGCAACGTACCGGGTCAGCGCTGGACGTTTTAGAAGACTTTGCGCTTGAGGAAGAACTGTCGCTTGCCAGTGTTGACTATGAGACGAAACTTCAACAGCGCGGAATGCAAATTGCGGCGGATACGTCGATGGCGGAAGCATCAGCGCGCCGAATGCAAGCGACCGCTGCGAAGCGCGCCGCTATATTTAGCGCTGGAACACAAGCGCTTAGTGGCGCAGCGAAAGTCGGGATGTATCAGAAAATGGGATATTTAAGCTGATGGCAAAGTTAGAAATTCCCACCGCAAACGTTGACATTGGTTTGAGAGTTCCGACAACGCGCGGTGGGCGCGTGCCGTTTGATATGAAGTCGCCTATGGGTTCGGCTCTGCAACAAGGTGCCTCGGGCCTTGATGACATTTTAAATTTGCAGATGAAGTTAAATGAGCGTGCGGCTGGGTTAGACGCGACAAAAGCAACAGCGGAGTTCAGGCTTCAGAGCGCAAAAATTATTGATGATGTCGCTCGAAATTCTACGGAAGCGGGCGATGGAATATATCAAACTTCTGAAGAACAATTTGATGCGTTTATACAAGAACAACGCGCAAAATTAGGATCAGATAGAGCGCGTGAATTATTTGACTCGCGCGTTAGTGATGCGCGCGCAACAGCGTTAGCGTCAGCGTATAGCACGGAAGCAACGAAAAAGGCGAAGTACACTAAACAATCATTTTTAGACGTCCAAAATATGTACGGGCAATTGCTGACGACCAATCCAGAGGAATTGGAGTTGTCGTTAGCGCTGCTGGATGACCAGATTGAGTTGATGGGGTTGACTGATACCGTCGCGGGCGAGTTGCGACGAGAGGGGCAAGAGCATTTAAGCAAAATGGCGGTGCAGGGTTTAATCGCTCAAGACCCTGAATTAGCGGAACAGATGATGCGAGAAGGAAAGTTTCCGCATCTGGCAGATAAAGATCAAGCAACGTTGCTACGAAACGCAGACTCACAAGCGCGTTCAAATAAATATCAAAACTCTCGGATAGCGTCGAAGGTTTCGACGGAAATAGGGCGAGAGGAACAGAAAGTTGTTACTCATGGGTTGGTAATCACTGACGAAAAAATTGAACATTTAGAGTTGATAGTTAGGGACATTGAAAATCCGCGCGACCAAAAGGCGGCACGAGCACGGGTCGAAGCTCTGAAAGCCATAAGGCCGCTGCAAAAGAATTGGCATAAAATGTCAATCGGTGCGCTTAAAAAAGAGATTGATAACGTTTACGAACGGGACGCTATCACGGACGGCACAACAGAATTAGAAGGGTTAACACTCAGGGCGGCGCGGCAACAGCTAACCCTAAAAAACAAGACAGGCGGCAGTGACGGCAAAAGTCTTTCAAAAGAAGCGTCGGCGTCTCTTAACCGATTAACCACATATGGCAAAACTCCAGGTGAGTTAACTCCAGACACGCAAAAAGAAGTATTGAAAGAATACGAATTCATTACGCAGCATGGAACGCCAGCGCAAATAGTAGACGCAAAAAAAGTTATCATTGCACTCAATGAACGCGATCAAACAAGGTTTATGCGTCCTACAGCGTTGGAAAAACGCAGGGAGAAGTTGGAGGCTAAAGGCGACCTGGAGAGCACGTTACGCCTAGAGACGCTAAAACAAGAAATAAAGTTAAAAGAGGCAGCACGCGGAAAGGACGGCGATCCAATAGGGTTGCTTTTGCGTGATCAAGACATTGCCCGCGAAAAAATTGACCTCAAAGACCCAATGCAAATGGACTTGTCTATTGCGCAGGGGCGCATGGCGGCTAATGACATTGGATTGGCGCACCCAAACACATTTTTCAGACCGGCTGAACGCGCACAGCTTAGAGGACAGGTACTCAATTTAAGCACTGAACAATGGGTTCAGATGTCGCGACACTTCGTTGAAAATTTTGAGGGTAAGGATTTTGAGGTTTTAATAAAAGATTTTGGAGAGGTTGAACCGTGGTTTGGGCATGCGTTGTCTGTGGCCTCGCTTGGGAATTTTAAGCTGTCGAGTGAATTGTTTGATGCCAATAAACAGTTAATGCAAAAGACAACGAAAGGATCGTTTGCGGCTCCCACAAAAGAAGACACGGAAACTGCTATCAACAACGTGGTTGGCAACGCGTTTCAGGGTTCAGGTATGGAATTATCTGTACCATCGCAAATTAGAGCAATGGCAAACGTCTTATATCAGACGCGGCACTCAGGAGAACCTGACTTCGATGCGGCGCTGTATGAAGGGATAGTGCATGAATTGGTAGGCGGTGATCCAGACGACAGGGATGATACAGGTATTATCGATCACAATGGCGCTATGACGCTGTTACCAAGTGGGGTAACGGGAACAATGTTTGAGCGTTTTATTGATGGGCTAACGTCAGAGGATTTTGAACTTTTAGGTGCCTATGGGGACGATGACGGCATAGTTGTTATGTCGTCTGGTCCGATGAACGATTTGGGCGACGAAATTAGCCCGCAACAAATTTCCGATGAGGGACAATTCGTAAATATGGGTGGGAATGTCTACCGCATTAGAATGTCTGACGGTAATTTTGCAAGCGACGAGAACGGCGATTATTACCAAGTAAAAATTGATGCGCAGAATATAGATATCTCCGGTATCACAAAACCGCGCCCCGGCAATATAAACTCGCCAAACGTTGAAGTGAGACAGCGCGCAATAGCGGACAGGTTTAGGCAAAAAGCATACACAAGCATCGACCAATTGAAAGCGGCGCGGGATGCAGCGCGTCAAAACGATAAAGGAAAAGAAGACACGACGAAACGGACAACGTTAGATAGCGTGGCGCATTTTGTGGATGCAACGGTTGAATATGAAACGGCGATGAGGGCGCATGATATCGTGACGCTTCAACGACCCAGCGCTCCTGTAGTTGGTCCTAATGCTCCGGTTGATATTGATGACCAGGATGATGCGGATCGCCCGCGCGTTCAGGCGGCGGATGATAGAGAAAGAGAATTTGCAGTGCTTGACGGCTTTAAAGTTGAGTTAATAGAGCTGAACGTTGGACGCGGGGGCGCTCATGCGACCCATGCGGCAGCGCATTCGGCGGCAGAAATTTTATTTGACGAAAGTGAAAGAACGTTAGCGCACGACTTTTTAATAGAGATTGCGCGTCAAGAGAGCAATTTAGGAAAAGCAAAAGGTACGTTTCGCAAGAAAGGCGATAGGGGTATTTGGCAAGTAAATGATAGCGTCGGGTCAGGATTTGAAGAAACAAAAAATGCGCCATCATTAGAAGCAGATCGAAAACGCATCAAACAATTGACGGGCATTGATTGGTCAGAGGTGACGTCGGATGATTTAGATGTACCCCTTATTGGCGCATTAGCCGCTGCTTTATACGTGAAGAGATTTAACGCAAGCATTCCGCAAACGTTGCAGGGTCGGGCGGAAGCCTGGAAGAAATTTTACAACACAAAAGCGGGTGGGGGAACAGAAGGGCAGTACGTTGCCAACAACATTGGGCTTGAGGTCGATGGTTTCCAAGAGACTGGCATAAAAGCTCCGAACCGAACTCTCGCTGAATTGCAAAATGAACGGTTAACCGATTAGTCGTATGAGCTTTTTGACACACGGCCCTAGCGTTAGCCAATCACAGTACAATTTTAGTCCAACTGTCGGTGCAAAAAGTGGGTTTGGCGAAAACTTTGCAGCGGCGTTTAACGAAACAGCAGCGGCGTTCAGTCAGTTTGGCTTAGAATTTTCTATGTTAGACGAAGACGAAAAAAACAACGACTTGATTTATGAATTGACGGGCGAGCGATTAGGCTCATTTCACGACGCTATTTACTTATATGAACGCGCGGCGAAAGAGGCAGAGGGAGAAACGCCGGATCAGCTACCAAGTCATTTAGTGGCAGGCGGGTACACCAGTCCACAAGAATATTTCAAACAATATCAAAACAAACGTAAGCGTTTAGCCGAACTCAAAAAACAATATCCACAAATTAGCACTTACGAGGAAATGTGGAGCCGGGTCAAAACGGACGCACAAGAGAAAACAGAAATAGCGCAGAGAAGTTTCAGGCGTGCGGGTACGACGGGATCGATAGGGTTTTTCGCTGGCGGTATGGCGGGCGCGTTTACATATCGTGACCCGATAAATCTTATGACTTTAGGCATGGGCGGTTTCGGGCCTACGGTGGTCAAACGCATTAGTACGGAAATGGGCGTGCAAGCGGGTATTGAGGCACAGAACCAATTTTTCGGAGTTGCCGAAAATAGGCGTCTATTAGGGTTAAAACACACTGGCGGCGATATGGCGTTTCATATCGCGGCAGCTAGTGTTGGTGGCGGCGCGTTTCGCGGTTTGTTTGAAGGTGTCGGTGCCGGTTTAAAGAAAATCGGAAATCGCGATGGGCAAGCGGCGGTTCGCATGAGCATGCGTGATTTAGCCGATAATTTGTCTGATCCAAAAAGGTTAAAAGGACAATCCTCAGAAGTTAGAGCGGCGGCGCTTGCAAATGAAATTGATGCGGAAAATGCCGCAACAAATCCTTATTCAGCGGACGCGGCGGGAACTGCGCGCAGCAAAGATGCTTTGCAACAGACCCGTGAAGACTTGGAAGCGTGGGGAGTTGCACCGCTAGAACCCGTTCCGCCGCACCGAGAAGCGCCAGCCGGTCCACGGACCACAGCGGATCATCTGTTAGAAGAGGCAGAGGGCGTTATCGAATTGATGAGGCGCGCGCCACAAGGACTTAAAGCGGGAGAGATTTCAAAGCAGCTTGGTCAAAAAGTTGTTAGCCTGTCGCGGTTCATAAAAAATCGAGGCGGCATCGTTGACTATGCGGGTGAGTTGGCTTCACGCGATGTAACCAATCGATCATTGCCAGGACTTGTTCGCAAGGAAGAACAAGCGGGACTGGAAAATACGATTGATTACGTCAAAGAAGCAGTGTTCGACGCTGGGTATTTCCCGCACGTTCGCGATTACAACGAAATTTCGGACAGTGATTTGTATGACGCCATAGCTGCCGACGTATGGTTTCAAGGCAAAAGCGCGCGTGCTGACGAAGGGCGACCAATTTACACGGGTGAAGCGCAGCGCGCAGTAGATGACGAAATGCGCGCTGCGGACCAAATGGCGCAGCAATACGAGGCTTTGGGTATTTCAGCGGACATGACGCCAGCGCAAGTTGCGCGGATTTTAGATGAAGACCGCACGCGTGGAATGCCTGATGATCGACCGCCGGAAATTCGGCAGGACGAAATGGAAGCAGAAGCGCGCGCATACGAGCAGAGTGAAGCATATAGAGAGCTTTTAGACGATTTCATGCACCACGGGCGTTCACATGAGGCGCGTATTCCCCATACAGATCGGGCAAGTCAAACAATTGACGAGTTAGAAGAGACGATAGATGTGGACGTTGATAATGCCGTTCAGCGTCTAGCAGACGAAGGAATTGAAGAAACAGACGAGATTTTTGATTTTGCTGTGGTCGATGGGGAAATCACCCTTGTTCCACGGACTGTTAAAGATTTTTTAGACGAGTTTGAGGCGGACGAAAATTTAGACGCGGTTTTGGAGGCGTGTGTTAAATGAGCATTCAGCAATGTTTGGCGACAGCAACCGCCGACAATCACATTACGCAAAAGCAATATGACGAAGCTGTGCAGTTGCTCGACGATATCAAAGAAGAATATCGGGCAGAGGGGCATAGCGAAGCCATGACAGACCTCGCCGCCGCAAAGGCGCTGAAGAAACGAACAAAAGAAAATAACGCGGTGAAAAAACGGCAAGCATTAGCGACGATGCGGGTCCGCAAGAGAATTGCGCAAAACCTTCGCGAATATCGAACGGCGAGTGGTGAAGAAAACTGGAACAAAGCAGCGATTGCGCTGTTTGACCATTCTGATTTTGCGCCATATGGCAATTTTGAAAAACGGCGCGAACGTATATTGGGTTTGTTACACGGAAAAATAGAAAGCGTGCTTGATAAGTTTGCTCCGAAGTATGCGGGAACAGTGCGTCCAAAAGCGGGTACGGAAAATATACTAAAGGAACTATATGAAATAGATACAGGCGATGTTGCAGCGAAAGAAATGGCGGAAGCGCTTGGTGCAATGGCAGAGCTTGCGAGAAAGCGCGCAAATTTAGCCGGTGCCGATATTAGGCAAAGAACATCGGGAGGCGGGTGGAGAGCGCCACAACAACTGTCATCTAAAGGTGTTCGGAAGTGGGGCCAAGAAAAGTTTGTGGAGGACATGGAAGACCGCGTGGATTGGCGAACGGTAGGCGAGGAACATGGTTATCTTAACGAAAACGGTGTGCGGGTGTTCCGTGAAGTACCAAAGGAACTTCGTGAAGAAGCGCTAAAGGACGCGTGGGTGACGATAAAGACAGAGGGAATGAATAAGGCGGACCCCTTAAAAACCTTTGGCGCGTCGGTGGCAACAAGGGTGAGCAATCATCGTTACTTTACTTATAAAACCGCAGACGACTGGTTGTATATAAACGAGCGTTACGGCGAGGGTAATGTTTTCGATCAGTTTGTGGCGCATGCCGAAAGCATGAGCCGCGACATTGCCATGATGGAGAAATTCGGACCGAACCCGGCTTCGACGGTGGAATGGCTCAAGAAGGTTGTAATGGAGCATGCGGCATCCCGCGATGCGGTCAATGTTGAGCCGGAAAGCACACTTTTGCTTAAAGACACAGAAAGTGGAGTGACTGAAAACATCACAAAGAAAATTGACTCGCTTTATAACATTATAACTTTTTCTAAAGGTGCGTCGGCACAGAACCCCTGGGCGAACGGCTTTGCCGGAACGCGCAATATTTTGGTTAGCGCGAAGATGGGCGGCGCGTATTTGCTGGCGGCTCCAACGGACTTTTTTACGAAAGCGATGATGCATCGTTTCAATCGAACAAAAGGTGTGTTGAGCCTGACGCAATATTTGAAAATGATGAACCCTGCCAGTTCAGCGGATCGCAGACTTGCGGTTAGGTCTGGATTGATTGCGTCGAGCGCAACAAATATCGCAATGGGGCATCAGCGATTTTTCGGTGAAATGTTTGGACCGCAAATGACGCGCCGGATAAGCGACGTAGTGCTGCGCTTGAGTTTGCTTACACCACACACACAAGCCGCGCGCTGGGCAACTGGCATGGAATTGATGGGTAACTTTGGGGACAATGCTGGAAAGCGTTTCAACGATTTGCCGTTTGTCGAAATGCTGAAGCGTCACGGTATAACGGAAGACGACTGGAATGTGATGCGTCAGGTGCAGTTGTTTGACAACAACGGCTCAAAGTTCCTTCGACCGAATGACTTGTTAGACGACGCTCGGTTTGGAGAAATTCGTCGCAATGATGTGGCGGACAAATTCCAAGAATTGATTATGACGGAAATTGACTTTGCGGTGCCGTCAGCATCGTTGAGGTCGCGCGCCGCGCTAATTAGCGACACGATGCCCGGTACGCTGCCCGGCGAATTGGCGCGGTCGGCGGCAATGTTTAAAAGTTTTCCGGTGACAATCGCGCTGTTTCACGGAATGCGTGGAATGCTGAAAAACACAGCGGGTGGGAAAGCCAGCTATTACGCGCAATTGGGCGTTGGCATGACAGTTATGGGCGCGTTGGGCGTGCAAATGCGTGAGATTGCGGCTGGGCGAGATCCGATGGACATGACGGAAGCACGGTTTTGGGGCAAAGCGGCGCTTGCTGGTGGCGGCTTGAGTATTTGGGGCGACTTCCTTTTCAGCAACGTCAACAGATATGGTGGTGGGCTAACAGAAACGGCGGCTGGCCCGGTCGTACAATTTATAAATGAAACAAGAAACCTGACCTGGGGCAATCTTGAAGAAATGATAGAGGGTAAAGACACGAATTTTGGAAGGGAAATGTTGAGATGGGGGAAAAATCACGGTCCCGGTTCTAATTTGTGGTGGAGCAAACTTGTTTTGCAAAGGATGGTTATTGAGCAACTTCAAAAAGAAATCGATCCAAAGGCAATGCGTCAGCATAGGCGTGCAGTGAATAGATTGAGACGAGAAACCGGACAAGGCATGTGGTGGCAGCACGGCGATTTCACGCCAAGGAGAGCGCCACAGCTTCCAAGGTAGTGTTTTTTTGTCTGTGGTGTTGCTAAAGTGACAACGAATTGAGGTAATGACATGACGTTATCATCAACTGTAACGCGAGTTGAGTTCACCGGGAATGGGAGTACGACGGCGTTTGCGTTTAACTACCCGGTCCTAGCTGCGGCGGACCTGACGGTAACGCTTGTCAACGCTGCGGGTAGCGCAACAACGCAAACCTTAGACAGTCATTACACTGTTGCTCTGGCGTCTGATCTCACCAGCGCAACGGTCAACATGAGTTCCGCGCCAACGGGCGGCGGCACGCCGGACAAACTTGTGATTGAGCGCGAGGTTGACCTGACGCAAATAGATGATTTTCAGGAAAACGAAGCCTTACCGTCCGCCGATTTAGAGAAGGCGTTAGATAAGCTGACGATGGCAACGCAGCAACTAAACACCGATATTGCGCGGTCAGTTCGGTTGCCTGTGGGAGACACTAGCGGACTCGCCACGGAACTTGGGGTTTCTACTGCTGCGGATCGCGAGAACAAGTTATTAGGGTTCAACGCGGCAGGGAACGCGCTGGTAGAGGTTGCGGGCAGGGTTGTGAGCGTGAGCGTTACGACGTCTGGTGTGAGCGTTGGTGGTAGTCCTACGGGGTCGGCAACGTTCACGGAGAGCACAGGTGCGTTAGCTCTAAGCCTGGGGATACCCGTTGGGGCCACGGGCGCGACAGGCAGTGCGGGCAGCGACGGAGTTTTTTCAGCGATTGCTTCACAAGCTGAAGCTGAAGGCGGCACCGAAAACACCAAAGGAATGACTGCTCTACGGACAAAACAAGCAGTCGATTCTTATGGTGTTATAAGCGCAACAGATATTGGGTCAACTGTTCAAGCGTTTGATGCTGACACGCTCAAGGCCGACACCGCCGATGAATTGACCGCAGGTTTCAGTTCTGCGGCTGTAGACAGCGGGACCAAGAGCAGCGGTACGTTCACTCCGAGCCCGGACACTGGGAACTTTCAACATTTCGTCAACGGCGGCGCTCACACGCTGGGCGTCCCAGCAAAAAATTGCGCGATGGTGCTGTTGATGAAGAACAACAGCAGCGCCGGTACGCTGACAACGAGTGGCTATACAAAGGTAGACGGTGACGATTTATCGACGACGAATGGCGACGAGTTTTTTCTCTATGTGACCAGATACAACGATGGCAGCACGTCGTTTTCTGCACTCACCGTAAAGGCACTGCAATAATGTCGCTGATACCAATTGTGCAAGGCGGTCACAGTACCGCGTCGGGTTTCGACACGACGCTTATCGCGAACTCAATATGGTTGGAGGGCAGCGGAACCAGCGGCGACAGCCTAACGCGAAGCTGGGGAACTCCATCGAACCAAGATCGTTGGATTTGGTCGACATGGTATTGCCCGCTTCGTGAAGCGGATAGCACCGGCAATCGCGGCAACATTTTTGCGGCAGGCTCTGCATCAAACGGCTTTTATTTAATCCATACGTCAAACGATTCCACGTTTGGGATTTTCCATCGAGATGAAGACGGCAATGAAGGCGCAATCAACACGACAGAGAGCTACCGTGATCTGGGCAGATGGCTGCATTTGCTGGTCGATTATGACTCCGCAAACAGCACCGCTGACGACAGGATTAGTCTGTATGTGAACGGCGTCAAGACTGGAGTGAACACCGGCACTCGACCCGGCTCTGGCAAACACATAAATGTCAACGTCTCAGGGCAGACGCATCGTATTGGACAAGACTTGAGTTCAACGCCAGATTACCATGCTTCGTGCTATTTAAGTCAGACACTCTTCCTCGACAATAAGAGTATCGCAGCGGGGGACTATTCGATTACAGATTTTCTGGGGACGCCGTTTGCGTTCGGAACGAATGGCTCCCAGATAACACCAAAGTCTGATGCGGAAATCACAGCCATCGCCAACGCCGGTGGTGACCAGTCGAATCTGCTCTTGTACACAAATGCGTCTGACATCGACAACGACGCGAGCAACAAAAATTCGGGTGCGGGAAACGACTGGTCCACATCGACAGTGGGATCGGCGAACCAGTCGGCAAACACGCCGAGTAAGGTTTATGCGCAATGGAATCCTCTGTATCCCGCAACGATGAACCATGCACACACAGCAACTTTATCTGAGGGAAATTTACGATTAGCAAGTTCGACCAGTAATTATAGCAACACTTTAAGCACGCTTGTGATGCCTGCCGGGTCTGGAAAGTTCGCCGCAAAGTTCACTGTAAACACACTCGGCGGGATTTACCCGGTGATTGGCGTGTACGACATTGAAGGATCAAACGCTTTTGTAAATGCGTTCACTGGCACTAGCGACTCCGTTGGCTTGCGAATGGACGGTCAAAAGTATGTTGATGGTTCTTCTTCAAGTTATGGTTCAGCGGTCTCAGCGGGCAATACCGTTGAGGTCGAGCTTGATATGGATAACAACACCGTTGAGTTTCTGATTAATGGATCGGCGCAAGGCACGATCAGTAAAACATTTACGGGCACCGTCGTCTTCATGGTTCAAGACGGCTCGAACGGAAGCGCGATTGATGTAACCGCCGAATTCGACTACACGCCAAACGACAGCAATTTTCTCACGCTCAATAGCGCAAACCTCACCGCGCCGACGCACCAAGGATGCGACCTTTTTAAACCGCTCACGTATACCGGCGCGTCTGGCGGTTCGCTAATTGCTCAGGGACTGGGGACTCCGATTGGCAACATGACATCCGGCGGGGGATTGGCATCAGCATTTGATGGCGACGTAGAAAACTATAACGGTGGTGCGCAGAGAAATGCCACTAATGGTAACCTTGGCAAAGATTTTGGGTCAGGCGTTACCAAAACTGTAACGGGTGTTGTCGTCAAAATGTTGGGAAATGCGTCGATTGATGGCGGCGCAGGAACAGAGACTATGACGCTCACAGTGGAGCGATCTGATAACGGAACAGATTTCACAACAATATTTACCGAGTCCTCAATATCCGTTGCTGCTGGCGCGGTGATTACAAGGAAGTCGGGTTTTAGTAATACGGCTGCTGCGAGATATGCGCGGGTAAGCATCTCGCAATCCGGCGGTGCTGAAACGCACATCAGCGAGCTGGAGTTCTATGAAAACGCGGCTGATTCAAACGCGGTAACAGGCGTCGGATTTCAACCTGATTGGGTTTGGATAAAAGATATCGGAACGTCGGCAGGCGTAAGTCATGCTTTATATGACGCTGTAAGAGGTACGACGAAACAAATTGAATCAGACAACACCTCTAAACAGACAACTGAAAGCCAGGGTCTGACCACCTTTGGAAGCGACGGTTTCACGGTAGGCACCCTCGACCAATTGAACGATGGCGGCACCTCGTTCATTAGCTGGAACTGGGAAGCTGGAACTGCCTTCACAAACGACGCCAGCGCAACCGGTATCGGTACGCTCGATTCCAGTGGCCGTGTGAGCGACGCTGGCCACTTTTCAATTGTCAGTTACACGGGGAACAACACAGACAACGCATCAATCAAGCACGGGCTTTCAGCAGCGCCCGAGTTGGTAATCCACAAAGAGTTAGATAACGACAACGGATGGTTGGTTGGCGCGACTATTGTTGGATACGACAGAATGCTGCGACTGGACACGAATGATCGTGATACGGCAGACAGCGCGGCGTGGAGTGATGTTGCACCGAGCGCCTCGATAATCACGCTTGGCAACGGCAACGGCACAAACCGTGCTGGAGCGATGATCGCGTTCTGTTTTCGCAGTATAAGCGGGCTGTGCAAGGTCGGCAGCTATATTCCTAACAATATCACAAACGGGCCTTACATCAGTCTCGGTTTTACCCCGGCATTCTTGCTCATCAAGTGCGTTCAAACGACAAATCCTTGGATCATATTCGACAACGCAAGAGATACGTCTAATCCCATCACGCCATATCTGTTGGCAAATTCAGATGCACAACAAGCATCGTCCGGTCGGGACATCGATTTGTTAGCGGACGGATTTAAAATCCGCGAAGACGACAGCGATACGAACGGCGGAACATCTAATACGTATCTCTTTTTGGCCATGAGCGACTTAGCTTCTGGCTCAGGCTTGCCACCTATAATTGGAAAGTGAAGACATGCTTGTACTCGAAAAAGACAACAATGTTTTATATCAAGGCAGTTGGTCTCGACGCCTACAAGAAATGCTTGGATTGCGCGGAAACGCACAACCGCCGCTGCCTTACACAAGTGACGTGGGTACACTGCGCGCCGTCGAGTTTGCGAAAACATCCTTGCTCTCATACCAACAAAAAGGACAAGAGAGCGGCGTTGTTGAAGGAGATTGTTGGAGAATTACCACGTCAGTAAGAGATGTCGGGTTGCCACAAGCGAAAGAAATTGCTTTGGCTCGCATTTCGCGCACCAGACATGAGGTAGAGACAGGTGGTGTTATTCTTGATGGCAAATTCTACAGCACTGATAGAGACAGTCAGGCTGCGATAGCGCGAGCGACCGGAACGGTCAATTGGAAATGCAATGCCACGGTAACCCGAAAGATCGATGACGTTGACACGGTCTGCGTCGGCGCAGCCGAGTTTGTTGCAAGCGATATGGATGCGGTGAAGACCGCAGTCGCCAAACACGTCGCAGACGCGTATGCACGAGAAGCTGAGTTGGCGGAAGCAATTAACTCAGCCGATAGTGTTGGGGCTTTGCGACCATCATCCGATGGGAAATCAGGAGTTGATTTGACGGCGGGGTGGGCAAGCATACCGCCGCCTGACCCTGGTGAATAATGGAGCTTTCCCTTGAAATGCTTGTGAGCGTTGGCGCCTTGTTTGCCTCTGTAATTACAAGTTTCGTTGTTACAAAAACCAAGGTGCAGGATTTAGACGATCATGTTCGAGAACAAACGAAACGGTTAGCACAGTTAGACAGTCGCTTGGATAAAAACGATACCGCTACACATTCAGTCGATCAAAGATTGAAAGTCATTTCAAACATGATGGACCCAAAAGAACGCGAAACAGAACACAGACGTTCCGAAAGACAGACTGTTTTATTGGAAGGTTTGCGGCGCGATCTCGACGCACACAGGGCGGAATATTTGTCAGCACACAATGGACGCCATTTGCCAGTGCCGTCATTAGAGGAAAAAACAAATGATTGATTGGACGCGCTACCCAAATTTTAGCGAACGCGAATTAGCGTGCAAAGGAACGGGCATGTTTAATATGAGCGAGCGCTTTTTAGGGGAATTGCAAAATCTGCGGACAAGGTTTGGGCGACCGATGGAACCTACGTCAGCGTGCAGATCAAAAGAGCACAACGAAAACGTCGGTGGGCATCCGCGTAGTTTGCATGTCTGTGATGACCCGCATTACGAAGGACAAGATGGGTGCATAGCAATTGATATTGAAATTCAAAATGGGGGGTACAGGGGAGATTTAGTAAGCATTGCGTGGTCGTTGGGATGGTCCGTTGGCTGGGGTGGAAAAAAGGGGTTCGTTCATTTGGACCGCCGGGATTTCTTGGGCATGAAGCCTACAACCTTCGACTACTAGGAGCAAAGCAATGAACATTTTTGTCAGCATGATTTTGAACCGTCTTCGTGAGCCGTCAACGTTTGCGGGTTTAGGCGGGTTGCTAGCGGCAGTTGGCATTTCGTTACCTCCCGAAATGCAGTCAACCATCGTCACAATTGTAGGGGGTTTAGCGGCCCTGGCTTCGATGTTTATGCGCGAGAAGGGCGACAATTAAGTGAGCACGGGCGTTGTTGTATTTGCAACACTTATTGTGGTCGCTGGTGCAATTGTCGGCACCTTCTTCGTGGCGCGGCGTCTCGGCAAGAGTGACAACGAGAAAGCCATACTGGAAGCGCGTGAGCGCATGGACAGCGTTACTTCTGATGACAAGCCTGCTACTGCTCAACGGTTGCGTAACAGCAATTTCTAGCGTTGCCGGTGCTGGAGCCAGTGTTACGGGGGCGTACTTCGATTATCTCACAAGCGAGAAGACCGAACCGGTCATTGTAACGCCACCAATCGAAGAATACGCAGACGAAGTGCAGGCGCTTGCGGCCATTGAGTTAGACAAGCTAGGCGAGCCGTGCGCGAGGGATGTTGTTGTTTCGGATTGTAGCGCACTCGCTCGTCTGGTGATGGACTATGGAACACTGCGAAAGAAAATTCGCGCAGCAAAGGAGATTGAATAATGCCGAAAAAAGGAAAGCCTACTAAAAAACGGAAGCCTCGCCCTTCATATTAGCGGCGATTGTGTCAGCGGTTGCGTTGGCAATGTCCTGTCCCGGTGTTGTCAGTAATCCAACGTACCGTCGAGTGGTGTTAGCTTTTTTATGACCTAACAGTTTACCGACTGTTACGTGGTCGCCGACATAAAACGTGCCGTAGGTGGCAAACGTGTGCCTCAAATCGTGAATGCGCAGAGGACCATAACCGCCGACGTCCATAAGTATGGGTTGGCTAGCACGTATTCTCCGCCAAGCGTTTTTTTCAGTTTTCATGTGACCAGGGCGACCGGGTTTATTACCACGACTTTGCATTGCAGGGAAAAAGTAGTCGTTAATTATTGGCAGGCTATTGAGCACCTCTAGCGCGGCTTTTGGCACAATAATTTTTTTGTCTTTTCGGCCTTTTGTTCCCTTTTGTTTGCCCGGCAGTTTAAGCACACCGCTTTCGCCGGTTGGATCAACTACCAACCACTCGCGTTTAGCTGTCATCCATTCTGATTTGCGCGCTCCGGTAAACAAAATCACACGTACAAGTGCTACAACAAATGGGTACTTATGTTGAAAATCATCAAGCGCTTTAGCTAGTGCAAGTAAGTGATATGGCTCGACCGCTATCAACCGTTCTTCTTCTTTATTAGCCTTCACACCAGCGCACGGGTTTTGTTCAATCCATTTCCACAATTCAACAGACATTTTGAGTGCGTTTGAGAAACTTTCTTTAACCCGGTTAGCCATAACCGGATATCCCTTGCGTGTAATACGCTCATGCAAATCGTAACAATCTTGATATTCAAGATCGGCAACCTTTCGGTGTCCGAGCGCGGGCAAAATATATTTTGTCCAATAGCGTTTTACCTCATTAGTATTTGAAACGGTTTTGAGAACATGCTGGCTGTAATACTTGTTCCATAACTCGTTCACGGTTGGCGCGCGGCGACTGTCTGCGTGTTTTAGTGACGGGTCGTTTCCCTTGGCAACCTCGGCAGCGTATTGTTTGGCAATTTCTCTCGCTTGAGTAATTGTCAATTCGCCATATTTACCAAGTGACGGTTTGCGCTCGCGGCCTGCTTTGGTGCGATAGTAATAATAGAAGACTTTTTTTGTTGCCAGCGCCCGGAGCATGAAGCCAGTAACTTTGTCGTCTCTAAGGGTTTCGCCCGCCGCCATTTTTTGCACGTTGCGTTCGTTAAGAGGTAGTGATTTTTTGCCCATGATGCCCGCCTTTTTGGTCGCTTACTGGTCGCGTTTGTGCGCGAAACGGCGGTTATTATAGGTTACTCAAAGTATGCGAAACCAGCACAAAATTGGCTAAATAGGCGTTGCGGTACGTGCAATTCCATGTGGCATTTCCATGTAGTTGAACCGGAAAAACCGCAGTATTTACATTAGGTTATTCGATTACAGTAAATCGCGTGGTCGCATCTTGGTCGCGTTCGTTTTCTATTTCTTCAGCGCGAGACGCAAACGTTTGCGATTGCTCGTACAGTTCAACGTCGCTCAAAGCGTAAAGCACGCTGCGTCCAATACGTGTAAATTTTGGTCCCTTGCCTTGAACGCGCCAGTTCACAAGCGTCTGTTTTTTGACGGCTCCGCGCCATCGATCCATTAGCTGGTCAGTCCGCAAAAACGCTTGGCTCATATCGTTTCTTCCTCTTCAGTGTCAACGTCGATCACACCGTCATCGGGTGCGGTTTCGATGACTTCTTGGAGCGCCGGAATTTCTTGAGGGGTCATTTCCGTTGGTGCGCGCTGATTATCAAATTCAAACGTCTCGTCGTGCTCATCCCAAAACGCGGACATTTCTGGAGAGCTTGGCAGCATTTTACAGAGACGGCGGATACAGGTTTTTTTCGCCATCTCACTCCACCAATCTTTCCAGGGTCCACTATTTTTGGCCTTGCTAACATTGCGGACTTGTTCAACTTCATCGACGGTCATTATTTCCCGTTGAACCCCGCCGCCTTTCAGTTTTGCAATCGCATAAACTGCAATAGCTTTTCCTCTATCTCCTGACTTCAACGGCTTGTGGATTATGCGCTCATTGTCACCAAGTTCGTATTCGTAAACATCGTTTTCATAAACAACATTTGCGGACAGTGTTATTAGCTCTCCAGACCGTCGTAGTTTCTCAATTATGCCACCAACCATTGGCATGTATTGCGCTGTTGTACCGAACATGGTGATTGTTGCTTGTCGCCCATCAGGTAACAAACCGTCTCCCGCACAGGCAACAAACGAACCAAACAAACTTTTAGTGTCGGCAGAAAGCAGACGGGGGTTTTGGGTTATTGCCAGCATGGCGGTGTTTTGAAACTTTGCGTAGGGAATGTGCTTCGGTAATGCGCTTGAAAATGTGTCTTGTTTTGAAATCATTCCGTTCTTAAAACTTTGCGCGGTTAACGCTTGTCCTTTAGCCATCGTGATTTTCCTGTTTCGTTATTCTGAGTTGTCGAAAGGTTTTTGCGGGTACGTCGTAAGCGTCCTTGCTGACAGACTTTGCGTTTATGTTGAACCCGCGCGCTTCAACTGTTGGGCTATTTCCTATAATGGAAAACACTTCGCCCTTTAATGCGGCTTTGTCTTTCAGCGCTGCTTTTTCTCTAGCGCGTGCGTCGTCGTATTGCGCGCACACTTCCGCCAGCCGGTTATGTGCTGTCATGTCAGCGTGATCACCGTTGGCGTTTTGATATAGCTGTGCGAGAAATTCGGCGTCTGCTTCAAAGTTTATGTCAGGCTCAATATTTTTGTGAACGTCCGCCCAGAAATCATTTACGTGACGTATCAAAGCGCGTCCGGTTTTTTGATCGCGTTCGCGTCTGTATAGGTGAACCGTGTTGCCGCCTACAAAAGCGCAAATGTATCCGTAAGCGTAGCCACTTACTTCTAGTTGAAATTGTAACTGGATTTCAATGTGAGCGGGTGCAAGTTCTTCTGTCCAGTTTCGCCGCCACGCAAAATAATCGACGTTTTTAATTTCTAGTATGCCTGGGGTGTTACCAAGAATTTTAAAATCAAAAGATGACCCGGCATTATAACAACTATCGTGGCGGACGTACTCAGGCATAGGTGCGACAGACCAGTTTTGATCTTCGGCCACGCCAAAACCGATAGCTTGCTCTAACCGTTTACCCCAGCGCACGTAATCGGTTTCTGTGAAGTAATCTTCGCCAGTAGTTTTTTCTTTGTATAACTGGAATTTTGATTTGTATGGGTTATGCCCGGTGAGAGCGCTTACGTCTGTGCTAGTGATGTCCGTTGAGCGAAGCTCTAACCAGTGTTCTCTGGACTTAGGAGTTATAACTTCCGGCATTAGCTCCACCACGTTAAAGCAGGCTTGGGCGTGGAGAGCTTTGTAATCTGATAGTTATACACATTGACGCTTCGGTCTGTTCTGATGCGCTTTTGTGATAACGCACATGACCCAGACCGCGCGGCGTTCCGTGCAATTCGCATAACGCCCATATTATTTATGTCAAAAGAGTTTATGGCGTTGCCGGTAAAGTAAACCATCGTGTCACCGGGCTTTGCGGACGCCAAAAATTTTTCGAGCGTCATATCGAAATCATCGCGTAGTAAAGGAAGACGCACGCGACAACAAAGATGGCCGCTATGAGAAACGCACTTTTGAAAAACCGCACCATTGCAACACCCTTTTCATATGGTGTTGCAAATATCGCAAGTTATTGCGGGTACGTCAACAGATGGTTACGGTTGGTTTAAGAATGTATCCAGAGAATTGGGCTTGCACTTACGATTTGCTGGTTTTCTGATACGGAGTTGTCGAGCGCCTTAATATTATAGCTCCCGCTCACATATCCGCGTCTTAAAAAGCCTACGATTTTACCACCGTCTTTTTCAATAACAGACAATCGCCCTAACGCGTCAGCGTGTACGTCAGCGCAAGGCTCATAAAAAAACGTCCAGCCGTCTTGCATGTCGAGAGTGCTATCGGCAAACCGGCAAATCAGCGCGCGGGTGTCCTCGGACATTTCAACTGGAGCTTCAATCTCTAGCCCAGCGTTGTCATCAACAACGGTGCTGTCTGGCTCAACATAACCTAAAACCTTGGCTTTTGTAGCCGGGGCAACACTTGCATCGATGATACCGGCACGTCGATAGACCTCAAACAGAGGAACACCAAGCGCTTCTGCAAATGCCTTACAGGTTTTGTTGTCACGGGTGTTATTGATCGCGGTTTTTCCGGATAGGATGCGATTGATTTGCGCCGCGTCCTTACCACACATCTCGGCCAACTTGCGTTGCGAAACACCTTTTTCCGCCATCCGCTCCTTAAACCACTTTTCGTCCATGTAACCCCCAAAAATTGTATTGGAAAAATACAGGTTTTTGCGTTTTCCGCAACACAAAAAATGTTGTATAAACAGCAAATAATTGCTAAAAACGCATTATGCAAATCGATCCCTTTTCTTCGCCAGCACAACGGGTAATTAAACGGTTTGGCGGTGCTCGTCGGTTGGCCGTTTTACTCGATTTGGCACACGCCAGCACGGTTTATCGCTGGACGTATTCGCGCGAGCGGAACGGAACGAACGGTAACATTCCGTTTAAGTATCACCGACCCATTTTGATCGCGGCTGAAAAGCTAAAAATCCCGCTGGAAAAAACTGACCTTATATGAAGTTGCGCCCTTACCAGGGGGCCGCACTGGTAGCCATGCGTGAGCACCTACGTTGTGGTGCACGCTCAGTATTGTTTCAGCTTCCGACTGGTGGTGGTAAGACGGCGGTTAGCGCGTTTATGTTGCGGGGATCGGCTGCGCGCGGATTACCATCACTCTTTATTTGTCACCGTAGAGAGTTGATCCGTCAGGCGAGCACAACGTTTAACGAGATCGGCGTCGAACACGGCGTTATAGCGGCTGGGTTTCCAGAAAACGACGCGCTTATTCAAATTGCATCTATTGACACGCTCAAACGGCGTTTAGACAGGGTTACAATACCGAAACTGGTTGTTTGGGATGAGTGCCACCATGTGGGGGCGGCTGGCTGGGCGCGTGTGTTCAGTCATTTTAATGAGGCGTTTCACGTTGGACTGTCTGCTACCCCAGCCCGATTAGACGGTAAGGGGCTGGGCCGGTATTTCGAGCAAATGGTTCAGGGCCCGACAACCCAGGAACTTATTGACGATGGCTACTTGGTAGCGCCGAGAGTATTTGCGCCGTCCACACCAGACTTGACCGGTATACGAACACGGATGGGAGATTTTCAAAGGGACGCTGTTGAAAATTTGATGGTCGATAACACTGTAGTCGGCAATGCGGTTGAGCATTACAAGCGGTTTGCGAACGGTAAGCGCGCAATTGTGTTTTGTGTTTCGGTACGTCACAGCGAAATAACGCGCGCGTCATTTGAAGCCAGCGGAATACCGACAGTACACATAGACGGCAGTTTGTCTTTAAATGA
>VTLG01000142.1_pt1 | contig 22912 bp, 32 predicted proteins | sample 4694571 | NCBI WGS metagenome assembly VTLG01 (sample SAMN12604809, study PRJNA352737) | marine metagenome | biome: ENVO:00000447; feature: ENVO:00000209|ENVO:00000569|ENVO:01000036; material: ENVO:00002151; isolation source: viral sequences binned using virsorter ...
CGGAGAGCCGCCGTTGCCGTACGACTCAATCCGCCAATCATATGAATGAGTCCAAAGCCATAAAATCCTAGTCCTGGCAGAAATTTAAAGTGGACAAAATATTGGATCTTATTTTTCTTTAGATCATCGGGCGCATAGTTTCTCCGTATGGAGAGAACTAATCGGCTGCCTTCTTCTACAGTTACTATGTAGGGCAATTTTATTCCTGTTGGTTCATTATTTGCACCAACCTCTTCAAAACCTTCTAAGTCTAAATTTACATGACACTCTAACAAAGTGTACATTGTTTCTTGTTTACCAACTTTTTTAGTTCCGTCTAATTCTTTTTCTTTTTTCTCAACAGAGTTTTGTTCTACGTTTCCAGGAGGTGAAAGCTCTATGTCTCTGTAAAAACCGTTTACCTGTTGTTTACGTAATTCATTCTCTGACATTTTAATCACGTGTATTATTGATTCTGCATCGTCCAAACTTGTTGCTGTGTATGGCACCACTAGTTCATCAGCTGGTACAAATTTTGATACGACCCTACCCATTGGTACATCGTAATAAACTTTTTTAAATGTTGAACCTGAAAGAGGTAAATGAAATAACATGGAATCAAACTCTGCCTCGTACTCTTGCATCTCATCCATAATTAAATAATTCATGTAATCTTTTACACGGACAGCCTGCTGTTCTGTTTGTGGAGTCTTGACACCTATCACCTGTGTTCTTACTGGTCCATCAGCTGGTAATAATTCTTTGTAAGCTTGTGCTTGAAACTGTGTGACTGCTTCTGCTAACACCGGGTGTGTTGCACCAGATGCACCTTGAAACGGTTCTGTTCTATTCTCGTATTTAAATCCTAAAAGATCTAAACCTGTTTTATAAGACTCTTCCCAATCTTTTCTTGATGATTTATAATCCATGTAATTTTGCACCATGTCGTTACCAACAGGTTCTAAAACATCATCGGGTAAAAGCTCTGCTAGATTATCAAAATGATTTTCTGTGCCAGGTATGTTTACAGCGCCTGGTTCATAATCAATAGTCGCTCCACCATCTTCTTCTGGTATAACTTCTATCGGTCCTTTTAGATCTTGTCCTTCTTGTTCCTGAACAGCTACTTCTTGTAATTCCGCATCTGACGGAATCTCTTCTTTGTTTCTAGTGTTCGGGAGTCCTTTGTCTATTTCTGCCATATGTTACTCCTATATATTCTTAACACGCTTTTTTAAAGATCGCAACCCTTGTGAGTCAGGGTTCATTGATACTGTCTGTGGACCCTCGTCTATGCCACCAGATAAACCAGCAATACCACCACCTGCAAAAGGCGTTAATTGTGGTCCTCGCTCTTGTAATAAATTAAGATAATCTTGTTCAAGTCCAGCTATTCGATCCGCACGTGCTTGTTCACTAATAGCACCTTCAAGTCCGGCTAGTCGATTCGCAGCAGTTTTTTCTTTTTCAATGTCAGCAAATATATTTGCAGCTTGTAGATCTTGTTGTGTCTTTTGAAATTTACCTGATGCCATATCTCCAAGAATAGTATCCTCCATGTTTAATCCAACAGGCGGTTGGCTTCTATAATTTATGAGAAGATTCTCTAAATTTTTTTGTTCATCTTTTAATTTTTGTTCTGCTCTGATAGCTGCATCTGTTTGTAACATCTCATCATCAGCTATCATAAATTGATCTTTAGGTTGTTCTCTCAAAGCTTTAACTTCATCCTGTAAATTACCAACTTTTAGATCTTGTTTTAAGATAGTGTTTAGTGTGTTAGTTTGATTCAATACGTTTGCAAATTTACCTATTTGTTCATCGTTGTAACCAAGACCGCTAAATCTTTTAAACAGCTCTTTTTGTGGATCTATCTTTGTTTTTTCTCCAAGTGCATAATTAAGTAAACTATCACCTATTGTTTCTTTAAAAGTTTTACCTGTTGTCAACATATCGTAACCAACAAACCCTGCCTCAGCTGCAGCGGTAAATGCTAACGCAGCAGGGCCAAACAAACCACTTAACGTAAAGGCACTACCAAGAGATCTACCTGCTTTTAAAATCTGTGTAGCAAGAGCTCCCTCTTGAGGACCAAGTTTTACACCTTCCTTGATTACTTTTTCTAATCTGTTTTTACCGCTTATCGCACACTCTGAAAGATCTGCTGGTCCAGTCGCATAACCTATTCTACCACCCCTGCTAAAATTTTTTGCTCTACATTTAGGGTTAGCAGAAAAAGATGCTAATAATGTTTTAAATTGTGTTTTATCTAATGAAGAAATTTTTTGTGTTACATCACCTATGATTCTATTAAACTGTCTTCTAGGATCTTGAAAACCTTTACCATATGTTTTACCATCAACAGTAATTTTAACTCCAGCTTTTTCTAAATCAGAAACTCTTGAAGTGTCACCTTTTTTAATTTCTTGTGTGATTGTATTTCCTAATGTATTTAAATCTTTTCTTAATAGTTGTAGGTTTTTAGAATCTACAGGGGCTCCCATATCTGACAAACTTTTTAAATGATGTTTTTCAATTGCATTTCTAGTTGCATCAACACCTTGTTCTTTATACAAGTAACTAACTAAATCAGTAAATTTTATAGATTCATATCCTTCTGGAAATAAAGCCAATAAAGATTTTGTATTTTTATAACCACCTAAATCTTTTAAAGGTAGTTTTGCTTCATTAGCAACATTAACAAATTTTTGAACTTTGTTAAACTCTGGGTGAGAATTAATTAATTTTACTTTATTGGAAGGAGCTACATTTTCATTTGCATAATAAGCTTTACCATTTTCTTTCATTCCAATTACTTTATCGTTTTTGTTATATACAGGTTCATAGTCAGTGTTACCGTGTTCCCATGCTCTGTACATTTGTTGCAACATCCAAGAACCAGGTCTGTCCATTGAAAAAGCAAGTTTAAAAGGTTTTGGTTCACTAATGTATACTTTTACTCTTTGAGCTAAAATATTATTTTCTCTGTTTACTCTTCCAGTTTTACTTCCTCCAGAACTAGGAACTCCGTATTTGTAATTATCAAAATTCCAATCTTTAAAATAAGAAAATTTTTGTTTTATTTCTTCTTGAAGTTTTAAAGGTATTTTTTTAAATTTAGGTTTGTATCCTCTATCAATAAATCGTTTTACCCGCGCAAATTTTGTTTGTTCATTTGCTTGATTAAATCCAAATTTGCCTTTTGAAAAATCTGCATCAGGAAACTCTGCCAATATCTTGTTTTGTTGTATAGTTGTTAATGGAGTAAATACATTTTTCTTTTTTATTTTAGATCCTGCTACAGAAGCATATTGTAGATTAGCCATTACAGTTTTAGCTTTTGCAGGTTCTTTTTTTAATAGTTCAGAATAAGAGTTATACTCTGGATATTTTATTCTAGTAACTCTATTTCTTTCCGCCATAGAAAATTTACCAGACCCTATTTCTTTTGCAGAACTTTTTGGTTTTTTATCTGAATAAAAAGTTCCATGTTGATTGGTAATTTTATATTTAAATTTATTTGTTTTAGTTTTGCTTGTTGCATACCCAGGTCTAGATCCATCAGCACTTGGTTGCACTAACATACCACCACCGGCCATTGGATTACGTTTATTGAAATCATCAAACATTTCTCTGTCTAATGCTTTCTGTGGTCTGTCGATTTGGTCTGCTGTGGTGACCTCATCCTCGTCAAAGAGTTCCATAAGCTCTATAATTTTAAAATCTTTCATTACTCTCCTAACATGTAGGCGACACCACCACCTGCTCGTTTGATTTTTTGTTCAGGTATTTCTGATGCTTCTTCGATAATTTCTTTTTTAACTATCTCACTAATATTATCGGCATCTGCTGGTGTGCCATCCACATCAAAGTCTACCCTAAACTCATCGTATTCATCTGCTGGTACTCCTTTTGTGCTTTCATCAGCCATACTCTTTCCAGGTTTGTAGTTCATAACAGTTCTATCATTTATTGTGTCAAAAGTTTTTTCACCAGAAGTTCCAACACCCATCTTATCTTTTACAATCTCCATCTCACCTGTTCCAACATCTTCGGTTAACGTATACTCAGACCCATCTTTACCTGTATAAGAGTATTCGTTTGTTCTTTCTTTAGGTTTTACTTTTGATTCTTTACCAAGAAGTTTAATTTTATTTGCAAGATCAAAGAAATATGATGGTGGTGCTGATCCCACATCTTTTGCCGTTTCTTTTATAACTTGTTTAGCAACTTCTTTTTTAGGCGTTCCTATCAAACCAGATTTAATCGCAGCAACCGTTGCAGCAAGACCACCCATAACTTTTAAAAATGCACGCTTGCTTGGGCTACCAACTTTATAACCAATACGACCACCTTCTGAGTTTTCTTTACGACCTTTTTCTTTTTTAAGATTCCTTAATTCTATTCTTTGATTAATGTCATCAGCAATTTGTTGCATCTTAGCATCTAGCTTCGGATCCATTTGTTTCATATATTTTGCAAACTCTGCTGCAATTTCAGGATCAGATATATCTATCATGCCAGTCTCTTCGATACTTTTTAAAGTCTTTTTAGGTTTAATTAATTTTTCTACAACTTTTTTACCCACTCTAAATCCTGCACGTCCACCTGTTGCCATGCCTTCAATCAATGGTTTACCTGATTTTAAAAGATCCACAACATCACTAGCACTTAGACCATATTGCTCCATGACATAGTCTACTTGACCAGATTTACCAGATCCTAGCATCATCTGTATGTCTTTATCTGATACACCAAATTTTTTCATCTGATCTACAAACTCACCCACAGTGCCCTCTGCATCTTTACCTGGTGTAAGAGATATACCTAACTTTTTTGTTTCTTCATCAAACGCTGCTTTTTTTGCAAGTGGTATTGCGTCCTCGCCACTTACTACATTTATATCTTCTCTAAACGGAAATTTTTTCATCATTGCAAACTCTCTTGCAATCTCAGGATCTCTTAATAATTGATTTTTAATACCCACGAAATCACCCTTCTCTGTGGCTGCTTTTACATTCTTGTCTATAGATTTTTGTAACATATCTTTCTCATCTTGTGTGCCACCCATGATAGTCTTATCAGGATTTAATTTATTTTTATCTAAATCAAATATCTCGGCACTTTCTTTTTTAAACAATTTTTCTCCTTGTTGTGCAAGTGCCTTGCTTTCTAATTGATCAACAAATGCTAGTGCTTGTTTTAAATCTGATTCTGATTGAATTAATCTTGTATCTATACCAAAAGCTTGCAATTTTTTTTCTAAAGCATTACTAGAAAAATCTACGGCCTTGGCACTACCAATAACACCTTGTTTTTTAAAAATTTGTTTTTTTATGTAGTTGTTTATAACCTGATTAACAGCCATTAATAATAATTCCTTTTACGTTGTTCGACCTTCTCGTCGATATAATCTTCAGGGTGTCCGATCAGACCGCCCTGTCTAAATCGCATAATGGCTTGTGTTGTAGAGTCAACCAGGTCATCATGATCCCCGTATGGAAACGCAGCGCACTCTTCAATGACGTCGTCTGCAAATTTCTGCTCAGGTGCGTATATCATACCAGATTCAAACAGAGGTGCAACAGCATTTACACGAGCATGCTTGTCGTTTCCTTTGCTTGGACTAAAGTTTACCACCGGTATATCCATCTGTCTTAACTCGTATGTCAGTGGCAATCCCGATGCTTTAGCCTCAATTATAACTGTTTCAGGTTTCCAATATTCATATTGTTCTAATGCAAGACGCCGTAGCTCTGGAAACTCGTATCTGCCTTTGATTGCATCAAGTAGTATTAGACAAGCTGGGCTGTCCTCTGATGGATAGAATATACCCCACGTGGTGATAGCTGAGTAGTCTGCTGTTTCTTTTTTTAAAAATGCGGTATCGTAAGATTGTATGACGTGTTGTAATTGTGGAATCTCTTCATCAGTATATTTCATCCACCACTCACGTTTTAATATTGCACCTTCTTCTGCCGTTGGATTCTGCATCCACTGTGCATTCCACTTGCCCGTGGGCAGTGTTGCTTGGACCTTTTCTAATTCATCTAGTTTCCAATACTCAGGCCACACAGGTTTTTGGTTCTTTGATCCGTGGTCCATGATTGCTGGAAACTCGACCACGTGCCATTGATCAGCTTTGGGTTCACTTTGGTTCTTGACCAACATACCTGTTAAATCTTTTGTAGTCCAACGAGTCATGACTAAAACTATTTTACCACCAGGCTGTAAACGTTGTCGTGGACCTGATGTATACCACTCGTAAGCAGACTCCATTGCTGTAGGAGACAATGCATCTTGTTCAGAATGTGGGTCATCTATGATTAATAAATCTGCACCACGTCCTGTGATTGCACCACCAACACCAGCTGCAAAGTATTCACCACCTTGCTCTGTCTCCCAACGTCCGGCTGCTTTACTATCTTCTTGTAATCTTGTTTTAAAAATTTTACCGTAGTCTTCTCTATCAATTAAATTTTTTGCTTTACGACCAAATCTGATTGCGAGTTCTGCTGTGTGCGTTGCTTGTATAATCTTGAGCTTTGGATCACGGCCCACCATCCATGCTGGTAGCAAGTATGATGCAAATTCTGATTTTGTATGTCTAGGAGGCATGTTGATGATCAGGCGGTTTATTTCACCCGTCGCCAATTTATTAAATTTATCTGCGATGTGTCTGTGGTGGGACCCCTCTACAAAGTCGGGCCATACACATTTGACAAAAGACAAGAAATCATTCTTCGCTTTATTCTGTATCTTTTTTTCAGCAAGCAGAAGTTGCATCTGCTTGAAGGTCTTACGAACATCTGCAGGTAATTTTTCTATATTTACCTTATTCAAGTCCATGGTACCAATAAGTTTTCAGTATACACGAATGTGTAAATTAAGCAATACAACCTAGAGTAGTGGGACCCCTTTTTACAAAAAGGGGGGATAGGGTCAAAGTTTATTTGGATTTTTGGATTTGGTTCGGGACCCCTGGCCCGGAGGGCCAGGGGTAGAGAGTTAGTCGATTAGTTTATAATATGCATCGACATTGTTTTTCATAAACCATTCTCTGCCATGGTTCATACGTCCATAGTTCTCGTTGATCTCATCTTTTTTTATCTGGTCGTATCTTAGTGCCTCTTCCATAGTTAACTCAACACTAACACCACTGAAAGGATTGGTTCTTGTTATCTTCTTAGTCATGTCCTGGATCATATAGGATAAGTCAAGCATTGTCAACCGGTGTAATAGTTGTTCTGGTTTGTTTACCCCAATATGGACTTTCGTAAGTTTCTTTCTTTACTTCAATCGGTGTTTCCAGAGCCTCGGTTCTTGGGTGTAGTCTAATGAACTCTTGATAGTGTGTACGAATAAACCTCATTAAACAGGTCTGGTCGCAAAAGTAATTCCACATCCCCTCTCCATAATTACTAACATTAATCTTAACTGTCCTCAAAACCTTAGAACCTTTGACACCACGAACTCTTGTGGTTGTTTGTCGTCTATGGCAATCTGGACCATGACACCAGATATAATCACTCATGTCTACCTCGATTGTCTGGCAACATCATCCAAAAAGTACAAAGTCCATAAGCTGATACTAGTAGTCCGATAGTTTTATCAAAATGCAATGCCAGAATTATTCCGGCATTTAAACATACAAAACCAAATAACATTAAAAATAATTTCATTAATGCCTCACTTTCCAACTACCACTTGCAGTCCTGTATCCATGTGCGTCCATATCATAATAGACATAATACGCAGTCCCATTTTTGGCAACACCATAACGAGATTTCTCATCATGTTTGCCTTGTCTTGTTATGTGCTTCTTATGTTTAGAAGCCCAGTAAGTTATGTAAAATGTTTTAGTCATATTTCTCTCTTTCTGTTATGGGATAATCCTATAAGATTATCCCATAATTGTCAATAGTTAATTTAAACTATTTTGTTGCATTTGTTTTCTTGCAATAGCGATCTTTTGATCTCTGGTTAAGACCTCTTTATCTTCTAAAAGACTAGCCAAATTATCTGGACTATAAATTGATAAAGCTAAACTAGAACTTTCATTCAACATTGTTTCATTTAAAACAACTCCAACTTTATCTGCAAGTGCTTTTGCTTGATCGTAATGTCTGTAAGATTTTAAACCTAATCTTACTTTCTGCATTTTGCCCTCAACATAACTATACATTTGTTCATGTTCTTTAATTACATTATCGGCACTTTGAACATACATTTTAAAGAACTCCATAGCCTTGTCATCAACTTTGAATTGTCTTGAATGACAATATCTTGTTCCAATAGTCCAAAGTTTAAAATCTTCTTCCCATTTCATTCTGGGTGTAATTATAGATTTATCATCATTTGAACTTGTATTCCAACCCAAAAATTTATTTACTGCGCTTTCATCAGCATAATATTTTGGATTTCTTTTTGAGTAGTCATCTTGAATTGATAAATTAAAATCTGGGTTTAGTCCCTTTGCTTTTAATTCATCTCGATAATATGCTCTTGCAAATTTCCTACTCATGTCAAACCTTACATGGATTTCTTGATTGTCAGTATATTCTCTTCCCTCATCATCAACTTTTGTAGTAGGATTTGAAACATAGAAACAATTATCTTCATACAATTCGCCACCAGCACTATTGTATTTTTTAATCATTGATCTGATTGTATCAACGTCATATTGAGGTTGATGAAATCTCACAACTTTCTCAATCATCTCTTTTGCTTTCTCACGCATAAGATCGTATTGTTCTTTTGCTTGAACCAATTTATCTTTTACTTTATCTTCGTAAAAAGATTGAAATTGATCTGCAATAACTTTCCTCTTATCAGAGTTAAGTGTTATCTTTCGTTCTTTAGTCATTTATACCTCTTTCTTTTTTATTTGACATATTTTTAAATTATCACTTGACAATAGGATTGTCAAGGATTATATTGTATTTATCAAATTAGTTAAGTTTTATCTCTAACTCGTTTCTAATTTGTTGGGACAACTACAGGTTGAACTTAGAATTAAAGCTATGCAACCTGTACTGATCCCTGGTCCTCTGAGAAGAAAGCACCGAATAGTGTAAATCTCAGGGACCTGGGATCAGTGTAGAAAATCGGACCCTGGGACCTGCACTGATCCCTGGTCTATTGGCAGGGTTATTCCTGTTAAGCCCTGGTGCACCGGTAAACAATTGCCGCTGGGCTTCAATCCAATGGACCTGGGATCAGTTGCGCGGGGATCGTGGGAAACCAACCGAGCGCTTACTGGTCCAGCTGGGATGGGCGGTGCATTGTGCATCGACCCTGAAGCTGCAAGCAAGAAAGGAATTTGTGGCAAGAAACGGTTCAGAAAGTATTCAGGTTTTAATTAACCACTGGCGCTGGCTCGAGGCCAACGGCTACAAGCAACAAGCCGCAAGCTGCAAGCGTCAAGCAGCAAGCTTGACAAGAAAGAATTATAGGATTATAAAGGAGACATGCAAACCAAAGAAGCACTTAAAATAATTGGAGGCTCACTGTCCAAACCGTCAAAGATGCCGGGCTGGTCGATAGGTTTACCTGCCAAAGAATGTAAGACTGGCGGCAAGCTTCAGAAGGTCCCGGGCAGCGTATGCTTTGACTGTTACGCGCTCAAAGGTTGTTACGTCTTCAAGGTTGTTCAAGATGCACAGTATCGAAGGCTGGCAGCTATCAAGCGTCCGGACTGGGTCCAGGCAATGGCACACTTGATCAACAGTAAGAAGCCCGATGTCTTCAGATGGCATGACAGCGGCGACGTCCAGGATCTGGACCATCTTAAAAAGATTTATGAAGTCTGCAGGTTAACACCTGGCAAGCGTCACTGGCTCCCGACTCGTGAGGCATGGATCAAGCCTCACCTGAAAGACAAGCCAAACAATTTAGTCATACGATTCAGTGCGCCAATGGTTAACCAGCTGGCGCCTAAGTCGTGGCCCCACAGCTCAGAAGTAGTTGACGCTGGCGCGACGTGTCCAGCTGCAAAGCAAGACAACGAATGCAGAGACTGTCGAGCATGCTGGGATCCAAAAATTAAAACTATTAAATACGGTAAACATTAAAATGTTTAGACATCCAAACTATTATAAAGAATTACGCAAGCTACGTAATAAACTGGATCAGGCAATTAGCAAAGAACCGGCGACGGCTGGGAATCAGCGTTCGCCTGGTCCGGGCCCCAAGCCTCAAGCTCCAAGCGACTCGAACAGCAGGCCACAAGCTTCAAGCGACAAGCAACAAGCTTCAAGCTCCAAGCCACAAGCTGCAAGCTCCAAGATTTGAGAACCACGAAAAAGTTTCACGGTGCCCGGACCGAGGGCCTCGACTAGGATAAATGTATTGTGTGGATGCTTCACATGAAAGCTAATTTGATGTGGTGAAAGACGTACCTTGTTACCCTTCGTAACTTTAAGTTCTACTGTGAAAAAGTGGCCAGAAGTATTGCAGCCCAATAGATCGGGAGTGCCAAGTAAGCTATTGTTTTCAAGCCTAACCCAGGAAATTTTAGGTATAAATTTTTTAATTTTTGCATATAATTTTCGCTCAGGTTTCAAGGTAACTAGTGCTTTCTATTCCGGGTTATTCGGAGCGATAATTACTTTGTTGTCCGCAGGTTTTAGTACTACACGAACAGACTGTTGTCCAATTATATTTGACTCTTGCACTTCAATTCTTCTAATCTCTTCAAGGTGTCCACCAACTTGCATATAGATGGTAGCATTAGAAACTGCATTACCCTTTTTGCCATTAGTAAATTGATCTAAGTATTCCTGTAGATGTTTAACAAACATTATTGACTTTATAACTATGTTACCTTAAATTGTCAATCATGGGTTTACCAAAAAGACTTACAGAAATGCAACAAAGATTCGCCGAGTTTTTAGTATTCGGTGGACCAGACGGACCTATGACTCAAACAGAGGCAGCGCTCGCTGCAGGGTATTCACCCAAACGTGCAAGACAGGAAGGATCAGAACTAACAAACCCAAGACACTCGCCACTTGTTGTCAAGTATATTGGTGAACTGAAAGAAGAAAGACTTAGAAAACATGAAGTTACCTACGAGGGACATGTAGCAGAGCTTGCAAGACTCAGAGAAGCCGCTTTAAAAAAAGGATCATTCTCTTCTGCAGTGAATGCGGAAGCAAACAGAGGAAAAGCAGCAGGACTATACATAGATAGAAAAATAATAAAAACAGGAAAATTAGAGGACATGTCAGAACAAGAGCTAGAAGCAAAAATGAAACAACTTTTAACCGACTACGGACAGATAATTGATGTGACTCCATCTAAAGTTTCTGAATCTTCTTCACCCAAGCTCGAGGAATCATCGTCCGATCCCCAAAAGTAATCTCGTTATCATCTTTATCGTAAGACGCAAATAGTTTTATGGATTTATCATCTTTGGAATACAACCAACCTTCATTAACAGGTCGTGCTAGTTTCATCTTATCAAACTCTTTGTCGGTAGCCCAGCCAGAGTCACTGACACAATCAATCCACTCCACTCTGACTCTCGGATAAGGTATATCGGGAGCACCATCAGCTGCAATTCTTTTTCGTCTTTTCCTAGGCATAAAGTCTTTTACTATATAAGGGATTATAAATAAATAATTATATATCTACTTATAATAAATATGACGAGGAACGTGGAACTTTTTCTCTTTTTTGTTTATTTCTGTTATATACCAATGCTTATTTAGTTCCATGAAAGTTCCAGGGTTCCACGGTGTTTTTACAAAATATTCTTATTTGCCTTTTTTTCGCCATAATATTTCCTCATTACGGACAACTTCTCTTCTGCCTTGCCTATCTTACCTAGCAAAGTATCTATTTCCCCCGTGATATCTACATGCTCAGGTATCACCAAGTTATGATCGTTAATGCAATCTATCTTGTAATGTGCATCTTCTATTTCTGCTTCGTATCTCTTTAGAAGCGTTCTAAACAACTTATCGTTCATCTTTCCATTCCTCCTTTGTTTCGTTACCATATTCATCTTGGTATAATATCCAATACTTTTTACCATCGTAGTAATATCCTACTATTTCTTTTTCACGCGCCATTGTAAAAGTCCTCCGCTTTCATTGGTGTTGTTTTTTCTTTTTCATCAAAGATTAACTCATGATACATGTCTAATCTTTTTAGAAATTTGTGTTTGTACTGCCTTAATTCTGCCCCACTTACGACAAATTCTTGATAATATAGGTCAGGCGTGCATACCATGATAACTCCTTGCTCAATGCTTGAGTTGTGTACGTAGTCGTGTGCCATCGCATAGGCTGCGATTTGCAGATAATAATCTTCGATCCATTCTTTCTTTTTTGGACGGTTAGCCTGTTTGAAGTCAACAACAGTTTCAAGATTGTTATGTAAACAGACAAGGTCTGTTGAACCTGCATATAAACCCGGATAGTATAACGTAACCTCTGAGCCATAGTATTCTTCAACAGGTGTAAGACCCACATCAATAACTTTTTGGGCCATGGCTTTCGCCTCCTGTCCGAGTGCTGTAAGATCATCGTAACCCACTCCTGTGATATAGTTTTCCAAGAATTTGTGCATAGATGTCCCCCGACTACTAGATACATTTTTGATTCGTTCTGCTTCTTGCTCTCCAACTTTGGCCTTCCAGTCTTTTAGAAATTGTTGATTTTTGGTACGCCCTAATATCGTAGTTACACTTGGAAGTCTAGCTCCAAGTATATCATAGAGCCGTGATCCGTGTTCCTCGATCCGTGATGCATCGACATAGTTATACTTATCATTACGCTTTATCTTTCGACCAATGTTTTCGTATTCTAATAAATCTTTTTCTCCCATCATTCTAAATCATCAAACCTTTTCTTAGATTTATGTATCTCTCGATATACTTTTCTCAATATCAAAAAGGCTACACCAGCCCCAATCGATAGAGCGATGACTCCAACAAATAACATACCTAACGCTTGACCTGGTGTCATAGTTTTTTCTTTAACTCCTTTAAATAATCCTCTTCTTCTTTACGATTATGCTCTCTTACAATCGCAGCTTGTTTTCTAAAAGCCCACGCACTTATTCTTCCGGACCAACCCATAACCCATAAATAAAATTTTAATTTCATTCTAAACTCATCGCCTTTCTATATTCATCTAAATTTATTACTTTACCGTTCATAATTTTGTGTTCATCGTAATGGTTCATGACCTGGGTAATCTTAGGTAGTTTAGTATGCGCCCAAGGCCATATTAACAAACACACATAATACGCATCTCTAAATGTACATCTCCATCTGTACTGCATTAAATATGGTGTGCCGTCTTTTCTTTTACCCTTTCTTGGTTTCTTGGTCAATGTTCCAACACCCAATACTTCATGCACCCATGTCAACACAGACTTATCAGTCATGGTTATCTCCATGGATAATCTTAAACTGTTAGATAATCTATGGCCTCCACCTTTGTGTTTCTTTTTCTTCTCTAAACCACGTTTGAAATGTATTGAGCCTTCACCATCAAAGAGTCCTGCAATATATGCTCTATCAGTCTCTGGAACCATTTCAAATGCCCGCTTTCCGTGCACGTACTAACGGGTCACCAAAGGCTCGAATACTCAGGGTATGTTTTACGAATCCCGATATGTAACCTCCAGAGGTGTTTAGCGCGAAGCATTTTTGGTCACCTGGAGCTCGTCCTTTTCTATACTGTAAAATTTTATTTAGCATCTTGTTTCATCAACCATCTTATTGTTGTAGTTGTAGGGTCAAATCCATCAAACTCTAGTTTAGTGCAACTTGTTAGAAGGACCGTCATCAATAAGATTATCATCAACTGTCTCATAAAGTTCTCCCTCCGAATCGCAAGTCCAACATTGGTGGATCTCACTTCTATCTCTAAAATCTACACTTGGGTCACCATCAATTTTTGCAACCCTGACATACCCATTTCCGTGACATGTCTCACAGATGTATGCTCTGATTCTACCCTTTTTTAATTTTGCCATTTAATTTCTTCGCTTTCTCATTTGCTATTGATTCTATGGTCTTTGCTATGGATAACTTAGCATCGGGCAATAATACCTTTGATAACTTATCTAATGTAGCGTATGTTTCTTTTGTTAGAGAAACATTTTTGTATTTACTCATGTCTGTCATAAGTGTTTCCTTTCATATTAATAACCCATATATAGGTGATTTTATAGGATTGTCAATGAAATTTATTTTAACTTTAATACTTTGTTCGCAAACACAACAAATATGTATGCCACCCTACCAATGGACTGATTTATTTAACAGTCAGTATGATTGCCTAATGTTTGGTTATGAAGAATCAAAAAATAAAATGCAGGAAATAGGACGTGAAGAGGTAAATAAACATAGTATATATGTTAAGTTTTATTGCACTCCACAAGAGGTTATTTGACAATATGGCAAAATTATGGTAAGGGCAAGAATCTTCTCACCATTACCTACCCTTATTTTTCCCTCTTTAGGGTAGGTGTATCATCTACACATACAACCTATAAAATTACCACTACCATCATTCATGATATGTAGATTTAATTTATCTATATACCCTGTAAGTTTTAATCTGAGTATGTCACACAACTCAAAACAATCAACGTCGCTTGTCAAAACTATTCCATCCATCATCTGTTTTGTGACTGGAATTAGTTGATACAGTCCGTCGTTTAGTAGTATCAGATCCATCGTTTACCTTCGTTCCATAATTTAAAACATTTTTCAATCCGGATGCTTTCATATTAATATCAACACCATAAGATCTCCATGCTTTTTTCATTAGATTTAACTCCAGCAATAAATGAGACCATTGTCCTTGTAATGCACCATTTACTTTTAATGTTATTATTTTTTCTTTCATACTTGGAGACTAGGATATTTTGGGATACTTGTCAACGACCTTGTCGGTTGTATTTTTTATACGATCTTTTCTTTGATTTATTTAGGTTTTTTGTATGTCTACCTGGACGTTTACGAGGTTTTGGACGTGGTACAAAGTTTGTAAACTTACGCTTCGCCATCGAAATATTTATCAACCTCTGATTGTAATGACTGTTTGGTTAAGTGAGGTATGTAACTTATAACACCATTTACTTTTTGTTCTAAATCTGTGCCACATGTTAAACATCTATAAAATTGTTTTGTCACTCCAACTAACGGTGTATATTCATCACAAGTTGGACAGATACCATTGACTATTTCTGCTTGTATTTTCATCAGTCTAATATTAAAGAAAGAATTTTTTTCTCCCCCATGTATACCTCTACGTTTGCTTTAGACTTTATGCATTTATAGACCACTCTATCTTTAGTGCTTTTGTCCTTCATAGCATAGCGCTTGGCCTTCATACATTGAGATAATGATTCGTGATAACGATGCTCTATAATTTTATGATCTTGTATAAGTAATAATGCAAAAACTAATTCAACCATTAGTGTGCTCCCGATCCATTTCTAATTAATTTTTCTACATCCTCTGTTAGTTTTTTTGTTCTATCTTTTAAAAATTCTATGTTAACTGCATTGTTTCTCATACTTTTTACCTCTGCATCTATATCCTCTAAAACACCTGCTAAGTGTTCCACTAACATAAAAAGCTCCGCTTCTCCACTTGACTGACCTAACTCACCTCTTGGATATTTAATTCTAAACTCTGAGTTTTGCTCTAAATCTTTTTGCATTAACTCTATTTTTGTGGCGTGATTGTTTAGTGTTTCATGCAATCCAAAATAAGCCCAGGTTCCAATTGCAACGAGCGCAATTAAGCTAGCAACCGTTTTCATTGGCATCTGCACGGCAGCTGATTCAGATATTGTTAAAGGTTTCTTACTCATGTTTTGGTTTTGGTAAAGGGATTATAATATCTTTTGGATCAACTTTCAACGGTTGTGGTGGCCTCACACAAAACGCTAGTATACATAACAGAATTATAAGTATTGCTGTGAACCTGTAGTCCATAACAACCTCCAATCATATTATTTTTTCCAAAATATAGATTTGATTTTGTCCCAAATCTTGCCAATAGCTTTTTTAATTTTATTAATCATTTTTCTTTTCCTCTATTTCATAGAAGAACTTGTCGGTGTCTTCTGTCCGCCAGGCTCTGCTATCTTCTACGTTCCACTCGGATGTCTGCACTTTCCAGTCAGGAATATTATCTTTCACTGTGAAAGAAGGTATATCCCATATACATCTGTTGTTAGGTTGTGCTGCAAAATTGCCATCATCTAAGGCAATAATGTGAGCGCACTTATGTTCGTGCGGGATCTCCGAATGATCAGTGTCAAGTATGTTAGCCTCTGGATGAGCAAAGTCAATAGTAAATAAATATTTTCCTGGGTGCCATTTTTTATCTTTTCCGATATACTTACCGGCTTGCGATTCTAAAATATCCCAAGAAGTGACAGCAGGATAATAAGAAAAACAATTCCAGAGCTGTAGTTCATCAAGTCTTCTTGTGGGCACGTTGCGTGGCTCAAATCCCTTTTGAATAAACGCGCTAATTGGTAAGCGATAAAATACTGCACCGTTTTCCATAATAGCATGCCATAGTATGCTCCGACCTGTAAGAGCGCTAATACCAAAGATAATGCAGTCTTCAACTTCTCCGCGATGTTTTTTAAGATCATAAAGATACTCCCTTCTTATCTGTGCATAAATAGGTGGTATGTTTGCATTTAAGTAAGCCATAAATCATTCTATCTCCCCCCAATGTTTACCTGATTCATAATCAACTTTATTGGGTACTTCTAAGTTAACAGCATTTTCCATAATCTCAATAACTTTATCTGCTTCATGTTTGTCTTTGATCGAAATGTTTAATTCATCATGTATTTGTATTAACGGTATTATTTTTTCATTATATAAATCTAACATTGCTTTTTTAATCATGTCCGCCGCTGATCCCTGTATCAATTTATTAAGAGCTTTATATGTAAAAGCTCGTTTGATCCCTGGTCCGTGTTCCGCCAGTGCATCCTCGTGACTCAAAGGTTTATGTATACCGAATTGATTTGGCTCCCATAAATGAAAATGACATATTCTACCTAGTAAAGTTCTTATCTGTCCACGTCTCTCAGCTCTGTTTGAAGCGTGATTCATTAGTTGTTTTACGAAAGGAACTCTGCTGTCGTATTGTTTTATTATTCTACTTGCCTCCTCATCAGGCACTCCCAACTCCCCTTTTAGTTTATTTTTACCCATTCCATAAAACTTACCAAGGTTAATAGTCTTTGCTTGATCTCTAGGTATATCTGCCATCTCAGATACTATCTTGTGGAAGTCTGCTTTTGAATCTTGAGTATAATTTTCTTTAAACTCATCAGCCCCTGGTAATTCAGTCAAACAGGCATAATGCACTACCAACCTAGGTTCTTGTTGAGAATAGTCAAAACAACCCCATGTATGGCCCTCCTCGGGCACAAATATTGTCCTAAGTTGGTTACCCATATCACTACCTGATTTTGGTATCTGCTGTAAATTAGGATGTGTCATAGAAAATCTACCAGTTACAGTGCCGCCAAATTCTGATCGTAGCTGGTTTATGTCAGCGTGTATTCTACCTTTGTGGACATACCTAAATATAGATTCCATAAAAGTAGTCCTAGCTTTGTTAGCTTGTCTAGCATTGTTAATTAAATTTATGATAAAGTTATTGTGATTTTTTAAAAAGTTTTTTGTAAAACTTGGTGCTTTTGTTTTTTCTGTTTTAGGATAATCTAGCTTTAAATGATCAAATACTTTAGCTATTGATCTTGCAGCCCAAAGATCCGGAGCAAAACCTATCTCATCTTTTATTCCTTTGAGCATTGTATTCTCAGCCCTAATAAGATTCTTTTCCACCATCTCTGCATGTTCTAAATCTACTCTAACACCTTTTGATTTCATCTCAACTAGACAAGGAAACAAAGATGTTTCCAAATCAAATATAGAATTTAAATCTTGGTGGTTTATTTCTTTTTTTAATTCTTGCCAAAGAGCAAAAGTTATTTCTGCATCTTTTTCTGCATACTCTCCAACATACATCGCAGGAAGTTTATACATTTCTGCTTTGGGATCTATACCCCATGCCTGTGCAGCTTCATTAAGAGAGGATTCATTTTTAGACAAACCAGTAAATTGTTTGGCTACGCTGTTTAAATCATACCTTATTCTGTTTTCATCTATAAGAGATGTGGCTATCATTGTATCCACTATCTTGCCATTTATCTCATAGCCTTCTGCTCTCAACCAACACACGTCATACATCGCGTTGTGAAATATTTTTGTAGATGAATTTTTTAAGACATCTTGTATCCAAGCTGTAACTTTTTTATCATCCATGTTTCCACCACCTTCATGTCGTATAGGAAAATAACCTGACCAGTTTTTTACAGCTACAGCAAAGCCAACTATGTTACCAACTTCTCTAAACATACCAGGACCCATCTTTTTAAGTTCAGGGTCTTTAGTCTCTAAGTCTATTGCTATCTCATCATAGCTAGATAAATCAGGAAAAGATTCTGGTTGAACCCATTCTGTAGGTGTGCTAAACATGGGTTTTTGTATCATTTGTAATCCCTCTCTATAATCATTTCTATAAAATGTATTGCTTTCAACAAATCTTCCTTACCATTTTTATCTTGATGTCTAATGATGTATTTAATAGCACATCCTTCCGGATATAGCAATTTATTCTCAACTACAAACTTGCTTGGTTGAATTTTATACTTTTGATAGTGACTTCCGCCGTGCTGCTTGTCCCATACTTTACTCATCTTCATCCTCCTTTTCATATTCTGGAAAATTATCTTCCCAAACTTCTTTTTCTTGTCTTCTAATAAATTTTTCTAATTCTTCTTCACTCACTAAAATAATCCTCCTGGTCAGAGCCACCATAAAAATATCTATCTAACATTTCAAAGGATTGCTCTCCTATTTTTTTTCTTGGTATTGGTCTGTACATAAATAAATTTTCTGTTGACCTAGTTACGGCTACGTAGGCACAACGTATCTCTTCGTGCCTGTGTTTTGGTGTTTTTTCTTTATAGTTTTGATAGCATGGAAAACTCCATATATCACAAACAACAACGTTTTGAGCTTCCAAACCTTTTACGGAGTGTATGGATCCAATTAAAATTTGAGTGTCTAATAAAGTTTTATCTTTTTTATAAACGCTTACTATGTATTCGTGAGCTTCATCAGCATCTTTAAACAATTTAAATTCTGCACCACCATTCATGAAAGACTGGTTTTGAACATTATCAACACTAAATCTTATGTAGTCATACCATTCTTTGTCTATAGAAAAAGACTCCTTAAATATTTTTCTATTCAACATATCCTGATAATCGTAATAATTATCGGTCACAAATAAACTGCTTTTATCTGGCTTGTGTTCTGATTTTTTTATATTAAGATGGATTGCTTTTATTTCTTGAATTAATTTACACACCTGTCTTCCCTCTAGTTTTTCTCTTTTAACTAATTTATGCCAAAGGTTTAAAGTATCTCGAACACTATTTTTAATAGAATAGTTGTAAGAATTTGCTGATCCAGATTTAGCTTTTGTTTTCCATAATATATTATTTTCCATCAACATTTTTTTATAATGAAAAAGTCTGGTGTTAGTCCTACTACACATAATCCAAGATCCTTTTTTTACTTTATCTTGTATGTCGTCTAACTCTGTGCCTATCTCTTCTATGTGGCCCTCAACTTCAACGCCATCTTTTATTTTAGGTCCAAATACTTTTTCTTTTCTATACTTTGGTCCTATGTTTGATATTATATTTTGCGAAAAATTTAATATTTTTTTAGGTAATCTATAAGATCTATCAAGAACCCTTTCTACATGCGCTGGATAGTGTAAAAACTGTTCCGGTTCTCCACAATTAAAACCAAATATGGATTGGTCATCATCACCAGCTAAAAAAACTAGACCTTGGTTGTCAACTATTTTATTAATAACAGCCCACATTAACGGATTTAAATCTTGACACTCGTCTACAAAAACTATTTTATACTTTGGAAAACTAACTTCTGGTTTTAGACATGCAGCCAACATATCAGTAAAATCCATTATGTTGTAAGCAGTCTTGAATTCTTTGTAAGTGTCATAAGTAAATTCTAAATCTCTTCTGCTTATATTACCAAATTGAAAATCATCTTGTTTTTCATCGTAATAATATCTTACAGACTCCCAAGTATCTTTTGATTTAAAATAGCTTCTACCCTTATTTATTAAATCTAATTTTTTAGTTAATATTTTATTATCAAAATCCTCATCCTCTTCCGGCTCATCCTCTTTCTTAATTTGTTTATGGTATTGTTCTTTTGTAGTCCACTCTTTTATAGGAACATTCAAACATCTACTAAAAAATTCTTTGTCTGTTCTTGAAAGCAAACTTGGTTCTGGTTTTGGTAATGCGTTTTTACACATTGCATGTAATGTCTTTATGGGCTCTAACTCATCATCAGTAAAATTTAAATCTTTTTTACAACGATCTTTTAAATTTTGTGCAGTTGCTCTAGAGTAACCAACCAATAGAACATCGTCTTTGCTGTATCCATAGTCTAGTTTATCTTTTAAAATAGTTAATAATTCATGAGTTTTACCTGTGCCTGGAGGCCCAAATATCTTTGTAACTTTATAAAGATTTGGTACTTTAAATCTCACATTACCTCTTTCTTGTTTCCAAAGTTTATTTTATCGTGTTTAAAATCTTCTTTTTCAAATTTGTCCTCGTTTACTGTGTAGACGTTTCTTTTTATATTACCTTTTATGTGTAGTTTACCTCTTGTAAGTCCCTCTATATTTTTTAAATAAGTATGCGTTGTGTGCTCTGCGTGTTTCCATTTTTTAGTATCTGTTATGTATGTGTAAAATGTGTCAAAAACAAAATGAACATTTTTTTCATCCTTGTCGTAAAAAGGTATTCTATCTATTCTGGTTCTGTCTTCTGTTCTTCTAGACTCAAAACAAAAAAGTTTTAATGATTCTTTTAATTTAAACAGTGGCATACTTTCTTCTGGTGCATCCTCTCCTGTAGCTCTTTCTTGTAATTCAGCTATGGCTGCATCCCAATCAACCTGTTTCATCCGAGGAGGTGTTTTACCTGTTTGCTCTGTTGCTGCCTCTCTCGCTAGTTGTTGGTTAGTTAATTCTTTAGAAGTTAATTTAACTTCCTCTCCATCAAAACCTAGAAACCACTGACGAGGTGTGGACTTTATGTAAGACAGTGGTCCGAGTGCCGTGTTTCGTAAACCTTTTATAGATTTAACACCAAATTTTTTTAATATACACTCACCTTTATTACAAAATTTACTTAAATGATCTTGATTACATCTGTATGGATAATCTTTCTTCTCTCTAGAATCTACAGTTTTTTGTATTTCTTTATATGTTAGTTCAGGTTTAAAAAATTTTGTGTTATACTCTCCCGTTTTATTTTGCCAATTTTCAGGAAACCTCATTTTCAAATACCTAGTCATGTCAAGTAGAACGTCATCCCGGGCTCCTCTTTCAATTCCAAAACTAGCTAAAGTTTGTAGACAAGGAGGACCGTCTTTAAAATCTTCTTCATTTAAACTACACTCCATCTTTTTTAATTGTGCTATTGTAATTGTGCTTTTTTCGTAAACTGTAAAAAATTCTTCTATGGATGCTTTTGATCCGTCTTCTTTTATCATATATCTTTCTGTTTTTTTATAATTATAGTAAGGCAGGTTAATCCAACTACCCGCAGAACCTTTATCTAAATCTAAATATTTCTGCACAGGAAAAATTCTATCTGGTTTTTCTACACCAAAAATATGTTTAATTGAGTGTAATTTTTCTCTCATGAGTAAAGCTGCTACAGGTTCTTTTAAAAAAACATACACGTGAACTCCACCACTTTTTGATCTCATGGGAACCACTGGCACATTTATGCTTTTTAATTTTTTAAATAATTCTTGAATATCAGGTCGATAATTATCTAAGTCTATTGCACCCCAGGTGCATTTACTATCTTTGTTTATTGGACATATACCTAGACTATCTGCAAGTATATCTTTATGTTTAGTGTTTACTGTAAATTTTTCTCCATTTAAGTGAGCTTGCCACATTTCATTTGTATGTGGGTAATGTGATGTTTTAGATTCACCAGATTTTTTTATCGAATTATTATCATCTTTAATAATGTGATAACCAAACCTCTCCTCTAATCCATTAAAGATTTTTTTAAACTTATCTATCATAATAAAAGTGGGCGTTTCCACGCTAGCTTCGACGCCCACCACCTAGGATTCTAGTATGCGTGCTTGGACTCTCTGTCCTCTGAGCCGTGCTTAGGTTGGATCTCACCCTTACCTACAGAATCTGCGAAAGATTTCGCCATGTCATAGATACTTTTATCTGTAACTGGTCCCACCTTTGCAACATCCCAACCAAACCATGTTCCTTTGTCGTTAGACATCTGAACGGTTGATAGTTTATAAATGTGGCTGTAAGTAGGCGGAGTAAATAAACCACTCTTACCTTGCATTTTTAAACCCATCATCATTGAGTTCCATTTTCTACTCACTTTTAATTGAGTAGATTTCATAGATATCAATGCTGTCTCTGGGTTGTCACCGACTACAAGCACAAAATGACTAGCGGTATTATCAAGATAGTTACCGTTTGGTAATCTGTCTTTATAATCTTTACCTCTAGTTGTTTGGCTTATGATATCACTATCTGCATCGTGTATCGCAACAGGAGCACCTGTTGATGTGCCTCTGTCTTGCCATTCAATATACTGTCTTTTGTAATGACATGGTACGACATTGATCGAATCATACAATGCATTAGTTACAGTATTTATGATTTTGCCTGGCTCTGCGCCCTCGACATATTTACCATCTCTTTTGTTTACCTCTGGAGATAGTTGTCCCAAAATTTTTAAGAATGGTAACGCAAGAT
>VTLG01016613.1_pt1 | contig 22912 bp, 38 predicted proteins | sample 4694571 | NCBI WGS metagenome assembly VTLG01 (sample SAMN12604809, study PRJNA352737) | marine metagenome | biome: ENVO:00000447; feature: ENVO:00000209|ENVO:00000569|ENVO:01000036; material: ENVO:00002151; isolation source: viral sequences binned using virsorter ...
GGTTGTTAGACAGGGCGCAAAATATACAGGCACAGGATCAATTCTCAAGAATTTTTGCAGGCCAAGGTGGGGGATCAGGGAGCGCACAAGGTGCTGCAAATATAGCTAGGATTTTATTGGGAACGGCAGCGCCAGTCTTATTACCATTAATGTCGCCTGTAGGACAAAGGGAAACAATTAAACACTCGCCTAAAGCTATGCAAGCCTTAGCTAAATTATTGGCAGGATCAGCAGGATTCACACCAATCCAACCCAAACCTGACGGATCAATTTCAAAAGACACGGTATTAAGAACAAGAGGAGGTAATTAACAATGGCATATCCATCAGACAGTGATTTTAGTTTGTATGACGGCTCATCATTAATAACAAACGTGCAATGGGATAGTAACTTTCAAAAGATACCCATACTGTGGTCATCAGGCACATATGACATCAACGTTAATCAAATTACAGCAGGAACATATGTAGGGCTTCCTTCAGACAATTTTACAGGGACAACGGGGGAATCTGTGACCGCTGGTGACGTATTACGGTTGGATGGAGGACTATTGTACAAAGCCACAGTAACCTCATCGGATGGAGTAACTGGGGTAGTTGGTATATCAACAACAACAACAGCCGCAGGCCTTACAGCTACAGTAGCAGGTGACTACTATTCGAGTTTTAGTGGATTGACCGTAGGCGCAACATACTATGTTGGGTTAAATGGGGCAAAAACCACGACTGAGCATCCTGAATACCCCCTCCAGATAGGTATAGCGGTCTCCGCAACTAGGCTAAACATCAATATTCAAGAAGACAAGACGCCACCGGGAACAATTTTGGCCTATACACTTGGAACAAAACCAAACGGAACGCTGCCCGCAAACGGAGGCAATGTATCTAGGGCGGGTAACGCACGTCTTTTTTCTGTGATTGGGACAACTTACGGTGCTGGTAACGGTTCTACCTCGTTTGGTTTGCCAAATTTTGAAGGAGAATTTTTACGTGGGTTGGATTCGAGTAGAACTATCGGAGATACGCAGGCGGAAGGAACAGCGGTAAATGGGTTATCAGCCGCCACGGCAGGTTCACACAACCATAAAATGTTTCAGAATATAATACCTTCGAGTGGGCCAATGGCTGCTCCCGCTGTAGACGAATACATCCCTTGGCAAAAAATATACTCTGATGCTGCAAATCGGGAGTATGCAGTTACCTCGAACGGGGACTCAGTCCCAGCGACCATTGGAATTAACTCTACCGAAGGAGTGCATACCCACACTTTAACTGGCGATGCCGAAACACGCCCTGCGAATAAATCAGTCCTTTACGCGATAAAGTTATGATTGAATTTTTTGATTTCTACGACCAATCGATAATCAAGTACGACGCTGATCAATCTCGTGACTTTTACCCTATCGAAAAATATGCGGTTAAGGAAAACGGGGATAGAGTAGAAAACACACAAAATTATGATGAGGTTGAATCCCAAAAATTTGGCAGTGTAAAAAAAAATGGAACTGTTTTAGCTCAGAGAGTTGAGTCTTACGGCAGTACGGCAGAGCAAATCGAATTTATTACTGAAAATGGACTAGTGGCATGGCAAGCGAAAGTTGAAGAAATAAAAAATCAATATCCTAAGGAGTAAGTATGAATTTTTTCAAATATCTCAAGAAATTAATCAAAATATTGGATAAATTGGAGGCAATTAGCTCAATTTTGGAAGATATTAGTAAAACGGCGAGTAAATCGGTTAAGGAACATTCCCAAACATTAGCTATTTCTCAGAAAGTCCAAAAAAAGATGGATGACACAGCAGCGAAAATAGGTGATTTTGATAAAACATTAGAAGATATAAAAAAGAAAATTAAATGAAATGAAGTTAACTGAAAATTTTCACCTCTACGAATTTATCACTAAAGATTTACACAAAAAATGGAAGGACAGGGCGGTTATATTTCTTGATGATAGAATAATTTACTTAGCGCAGTGGATTCGCGATCGATTCGGAAAACCAATGGTTGTTAATACCTGGAAGACTGAAAAGGACGGCTGGAATTACCGAGGGTGGCGGCCTGCAAATTGTTCTGTAGGAGCACGAAATAGCCAGCACAAGTCGGGAAGGGCTATCGACTTTCATATTGAAGGGGTTCACGTAGAAGAGATTTATGACGATATTTGGGAAAACGAGGGAACGTATTATGGTTACGGATTACGCTGTGTTGAAGATATAGCCAAAACACCGACGTGGTTACATATTGATTGCCGAACTACTTTTACAGATTATAAGGTGTTGAAGGTTTAAAACTACGTGATCCGATGCAAAAACTACGTGATCCGATGCAAAAACTACGTGATCCGATGCAAAAACTACGTAGTCTGCCACAAAAAGTACGTGTCCTTAGGCGTTTGGAATTCTCGACAAAAGGTACGATGATCTCGGCAAAAGGTACGATCTTTTATCGTGACTCTTTTCCCATACTGTCGTGACTCTTTTCCCATACCCTCGTTGGTATTTGTCTACTTTTTAGGGATTCTCGTAGGAACTCTTCAACTTTTAAGCTATTTTTCGTGATTTATTGAAATCTAATTTTTCAATGAAATCAGCACTGGCATCAAGAATAGCCTGCTTATTGGTGTAATATTTGGCCGTTGTTTGGATATCTTCATGTCCAACGTATGCGGATACTTCCTGAATCACCATTTTATTATGGGATAAGGCCCAGGTAATAAATGATGGTCTAAAAATCGTTGGGTAGCACTTAAACGGTAAATCGAATTGTTTTAAAATCGAATTTATACAATTTCTGTGCTTAAATTTCCCTTCACCGTGGTAAGGATAAACGTGATTACGGTGAAATTTTGGCATCGTATTAAATGTATCGAACGCTTGCGGACTCATTTTAATCGTACGTTGCTTCCCCTTGTTATAAGCAGCCGATTTAATCGTAACCATCTTATTTTCAAAATCAATATCAGACCATTTTAATCGAGCAAGTTCTTTTAATCTAATCCCTGTATAAGCTAAAATCCGATTCGACCATAAATTTTGACGCTGATTATATTCAGCCGATTTATGATAAGGTCTAGCCATCATTTCGATTGTACATTTTTGAAAAACATCAAAATTTTCCAGTGTCATAAAATCCACAGGTTTTAGCTCGCGATTTGGGCAGTTGTCGATTGACGGCACTTTTTCAATAAATTCCATTTTTTCTGACCAACGAAAAAACTGTTTTAACATAGATAAGTACATATTTGTGGTCTTTGGCGAGTTCGTCTTACGAAGCACCCTCTTAATTTCCTCTATTTCAGCAAATTTAACATCGGCTAAGGGCTTACGTAAGGGGCAATGTAATTTTAATGATTTAAGGTGCGTTAATTTAGATTCAATCGTAACATCCCGCAAATCTTTAGATTTTATGACGCAGGCCTCAGCCCAAATATCAATCATGTCGCCAAAAGTTGGCTTTTTATTAAAAAAATTGAACATACACACCTCATGGAACAGTCTAGTCAATTCTAATTATATTCCACGGTGTAAAATTATGCAAATCACCGCAATCGTAGTATACTACTTGACAATACAGTTAATTGTTAATAAAGTATACGTATGACTAAAAAATTTAATGCTGATGGGTTAATTTCACTGCGAAAAAAAAGAAATTTGACACGAAACAAGGTTTGTCGGGAATTGGAATATAAGCATGGATTCCTTACGACAGAGGGCGCAATTAGGTTATATGAGAAGGGAAATGTTGAAAGACCTAACCTTTTTTTAATCGCCGTTTTAGCTGATTATTTTGAAGTAAAATTGGATTATTTTATCAAGGATAAAGTAGAATAAAATCGTGGATTATATGATATACATTTTACCCTTTATAGTGTGTAGGCGTTGCCAAAAATCAAGAAATCAGCAATTTAACAATGTTGATTTGTCGATTTGTTCAATGTTAATAATGGTGGGGTTGGGGGCTATTTTCTAACAAAAAGACCAGCTTGTGTCGAGCTGGTCTTATACAAAAATAAAAATGAAAGCATCCCTATTATAGGGGACTTGAGGAGAAAATAGCAATGGATAAAGATTTTTATGAGGAGTTCGATGGACAACATGTCTGTATACGCGAACTCATAGGGGATAAATTCGAGTATGAGGACGGTTTTTACATATATAGGTACCGAACAGACCTTTTGTTTAATAAATTGCGTTCTTGGGAAGACGAATTCACGCAATACAGGTACTCCGATACACCCTTCAATACAACGCCATTTAAGGAAGAGCTGATCAAGCATTACAACGATTTTTTGGATAATTACAAAAAGAGATCGCTGGACTATCAAGGCAGGATCGGAGCTTTAGAAGCACGCAATATCACTGATCTAATATGGGTGTTAGAAAATATCGAAAATGGATTCGAGGTTGATACATATGAGGGCGATAACGGATTTACATTTCTTAAAATCAGTGTTCCAAAGCGGACTAACACGGTACTTAAAAGGTTAAATGCATACACGAATTGGGGTGATCCGTGCTGGTACGAAAAGATTGGGGGAACAATCCAAGAGGTCTACGAAAGATCGCTTTTTGAGATGTACGACAACCCATACCAAGAGCATACCGTTGACGAAATATTAGAAATGGCAGCGGAACGGTATCAGGATTGTTATTAAAAAATTAAGGAGTAAAAAAATGACAAATGAAATTATAAATAACGCAGGAACTATAACAATTAAAGAGATCAAGGATTGCATATGCCCACACGCCAATGATAAAGAGTGTTTGCTTTTTATTGAGTTGTGCAAGAGCCTAGGGGCTGATCCGTGGATGAAAGACGTTCACTTCATTAAATATAGCCAATCAGCCCAACCACAATTTGTCATCGGGATAGGGTTCTACCTTAAGGCCGCTCAATCACACCCTAAATACAGGGGGCATAAAAGTTGGACGGAGGGCGAGGGCGATAATTTAAAGGGCTGCGCTGAGGTGTACGTGGATGGGTACATGATTCCTGTTTATGTTGAAGTTGATCGTGCAGAATACGACACGAAAAAGGCTATGTGGTTGAAAATGCCTAAAACTATGATCAAGAAGACTGCGTTAAGTCAGGCACTACGGCAGGCATTTTCTGAGTTATTTAGAGCGACATACACGGAAGATGAAGTTCCTGACATTGTTAATATATCTGAAAAAAGAAAAGAGCAGGTCATAGAGGTTACGAAAGAGGAAATTAAACCTAGATCAGAATGTTTTACGATTGATCAGGCTAAAACCCAAATTGAGGCGTTGACCCTAGAGGAGCTGGAAACGGTGACAAAGGGTGATATTGTTAATCCGATTACTGATATCTTACAAGATGTATATAAGGACGACCAACCGAAAGTTAGGCAATTTGGAATCGACCGAGTTAAGGAACTTAAAACCAAGGCACGAGCCGAGGCTAAAAAAGAGTCCATTAATAAAGAAATAGAGGTATTGTCGGGCAACACGAAGGATGCAGAACCAGAGCCAACTTTCGTGGTTTAAACGACCGAAATTAGATCATATAAAAAAGCACAGGCCAAAGGGTAATTCTTTGGTCGTGCTTGATTACTTGTGTGCGAACATGAGATTAAAGGATGGCACGTTGGTTGTACCTCCATTAACTATAACTGTGAAGCAACACCAGTACGTTAATACACGTCGCAGACTAGCGGATAAATTAGGAATAACTAAGAGTATGTTTGACCGAGCCATATCTTGTTTAACTAAGAATAATCTGATTTTTACGCAAGAAATAACTATTGGAAACAAGAAATTAGCCACTATTTTTAGCGTAAATTTCGATAAAAAAAGTGAAGCCACACGGCACACCGATTTTGTGCTTAAAATTGACCTTGTTAAGAAAAAAGTGAAGCCACACGGAAAAAAAGTGAAGCCACACGGCAAAAAAAGTGAAGCCACACGGCACGAAGCGGATAACCAAAATTATGCACAGGTTAGTAACTCGACCGAAAAAGTGTCTAAAAATGTTGAAATTAAGCACGATATTAACAAAACCGACACTGTTGCAACTCAACCTAAAAATGAGTTATCAACAGCGAAAAAGGGGGGTGAAAAAGGAGGTCTGAAAATAAAAAGTGAAGCCACACGGGAAAAAAAACGAAGCCACCATTCTAAAGTAAGTAAACTTACTAAGAAGTATAAAGAAGAGTTATCTAATAGTTACATGATGGCCATTAACGAAAAATTTTTAGAAAAATCATTATTAAAAAAGGAGGACGAAGTGAATGTTTACAATCGGATTAGTTGGGGTGATGAAACTCTGAGGAAGGAATTTAAGAAATTTTTAAAGGATTACGCTAAGGCGTATCCATACAAAATTTCGGATAAGTCGTACTATGAGAAAATTTTCAATTCCCCGAATATTACTCAAAAATACAAGATTCAAAATTTATTATTCTGGCGAGGCTATATGCTATCCAACCCAGATGCTAAGTATGCCAAGAATTTTAAAACATTAATCGATACCGAATGGACACCAGAAGGGGTTGAGGCTGGCTATAAATTTTATCGGAAAACAACAAAGAAATCAGAATTTACAAATTCAGCTATGGCGCAGATTCAAAAAGAGAAGGAAGAACTCGATTATCAAGAAACTCAATATCGCAACGGCGTGAAATATTGGGATCACCTAAAATCTAGTAACCCCTCAGAGGCCCGAATTATCGAAAATAAGGCACTTAAGCTAGCCGGGGGGTGTGCTGGTGCATTGCAACAAAAATTTTCTAATTCTAGCGCCATTAAACCGTCTGATAGAAAATTAATACTTGGTTGTGTTTTAACTATTCTTGAACAAGATCCGACACATCATTCAAAAATTAAGGAGATGTCATGAACATTTTAGCACAAAAAATGCCCTTGCATGATCTTTCTTCTCAATATGGGAACGAGCAACTATACGATTATTTTTTCAGAGGGGTACAAGGGTGGTTATTGCGTGCGTATAAAGCAAATTTTGACGATTTATCTGGGTTTTATCGCAGTTATTCAACAACCTTTTCGGGGTATATCGAAGGGGTATCCGAAACAGCTATGATGGATTGTATTATCGCATTAAATGCGATGCTATACGACAATGTTTATCCAGATCAACTGACATTCCATAAGTTCAAAAAACTATACCTAGTTCCAATTCAAAGCCTAAAATCATCGGATAAATTCAATTCTTGCAAACGTGATATTTCCAAAATGTACAATTATTTTGTCGAGGGATACTTGCGGTTTTTGGATGAGAAAATTAAATGTGCGAAAACGAATGATTTTTATGCTCATTTTACGCACTATTTATTTTCTGATGCAGCCGATTTTAACACGTTCAAGGAGCACGCAACTGAACCTCAATTGATCATATTTTTTGAGAAGGTAAAGGCGGTCTACATCAAGTACATATGTGGGGCGTACCCATCACTAGATTGCTTTGATGGAATTTTCGCGTTCACGAACTATGGTCATCAGGTACATTCACCGTTTGAGATATGTAGGAGGGGGAACAGTTTCAAAGATGTTATTAGCAGCCATAGCCTAGGACTGCTAGAGGACTTTTGTGACAACAAAAAAGGGGCAGCTCTTAAGGCTGATTTACACAATGTGATTTCTAATTTAGGAATTAAAATAGAGACCCGCGAACTTAAGTCGTTGCTTCAAATGATTGTCACGGACAAGTTTACATACGAACAATATAAAAAATATCGTTCAGAGCCGGAGGGTAGAGCTATTTTGCAACAACAATTAAACTTGTTCCTTAATTTACGGACGGAAGGGGGGTGTGTATTTGTTAAATAAAACTAACTTATTTGTAAGGGGTTTGCAGAAAGTTAATAAGAATCTTAAAAAAAAAGGTAAAATATGGAAAAAGTTAAAAGAAAAAAATCAAGTAAAATTAAAATTAAGACACCCGATTTAAGTGATGCGCTTATAACTCAGCTAATGGTGATTGATAGGTCTGTTTTGTCGGGCATGACGCGTGAATTTAAGTTTCACCCAACTCGCAAATGGCGATTTGATTTAGCTTGGATCGATCATAGGTTAGCCGTTGAGTGTGACGGGGGGCAACGGTCAAGCTATGGAGGAGGCAGGCACAACACGCCTGGCGATTATGAAAAAATAAACGAAGCTAATCTTTTAGGTTGGACGGTGTTGCGGTATCAAGGTGGAATGATTTTAGAAAATCCACAAAAAATTTATAATAATATTCAAGAGGTGCTACATGGGAAAGTTAAGTTATTTCAAGATTAAAAAAATGGAGGCTGATTTCCAAAAAGATTTTGGTGAGGCGATTTCAGAGCTGGCAATGTGTTACCAAAAAGGATTTGAGAAATACAAGGCAAATGATTGGCACTTAAGAGGACACGAGCACCATATTGAACATATCAGAAAACATTTAGATGCATTTATGAAAGATCCTAAAAATTCAGAAGAACGATATAACTTGATCCACGCAGCCCAGCGTTGTATTATGCTTTGTCAAACATTCCACAGAGATGATTTTCGACTTTTTTCGAAGGATTTTTTATATGACGACACAAAGGGAGAAGACGAACTCCAGTTTTAATTTTGATTCAAACAATTTTAGCTCAAAGAAAGTAGAACGATTTTTCAAAAAAAGATGGATAAAAAAAGAACCATCGCAACCTAGCACCGTTTCATTTCGGCAGTTTTATGGCTGGAGCGACGACTTGCCACGGTATAACGCCAACACCGCCGTTTCATTCGAGCAAATGCAGGAAAAACGGTTCTAGTAAAAGTCGAATTTTTTCATAAAATCAAGTCTTTTTTTTAGCTATATCTATGCCATAATTAAAGTATGGGAAAAACTCGGAACAGAAGAGCGACATTATCGCTTACCATGGAAGCTCGTGACAGCGTGAACCTCTTGAAGGGCCTTAATTCCGTGTTTTCAACCGTGTGTAAAGGGGCTATGTGTGATGGGTCAAAAAATGAAAATTTTGAGACAGGCCTTGATAATCCTGCCTCACAAATTCGTTATCGGGGCAACTTCAAGAAATCACAGGACAACCTGCTTTATTTTGAAGATAGTTTGAAATTATTTAATACACTAAATGAGCTTAACGGAAAGTAACGGTAACGGTAATGGTCATAAGATACAGGCTAGGCTGGCTAATATGCGATCCGAATTAAGGATCAAGTACCCTGATATTACTGCTGATAACTTAAATTGTGCGCTTGATTTGGCGAGTATGATTTTAAATTCGTTCACGACCGAAACGCGCAACAAATTACGGCAGATTCAGACGAAACAGGAAAATTTTATTGCAGGGGTAAAGTATGGGGCTACAGTTTTAGTTACGTTGCTTTGCGCTGCTGGCGGATTTCTGCTGGAGAAATTGATCTCATGATGGAATTAAGAGACCAATACTCATATGTAGATGAGCAGTCCAGGCGCGAGTTTGCTAAGTTGAATGGTATTAAGCTGTACACTAGACCGCCTAGGCACTTTCTTGATTGGTTCTTGGGCGGTAAGTTATCTGTACGTGAACTAGAATCTAAACTTAAAAAGTTTTACCAAAATCTTAAGAAATAAGATCTATTTTTTCAAATTCGATAAAGTCGTTAACTGTGTGGTTGTCTTTGTAGATCGAGTTAATCGTAAACAAAATAACCACGAGTGTAATTAATTGGGGGTTATCAGCAAGCTGTTGGCTCATTTGTTGAATTGTTGATAGCCCTATTTTTATACCTGTGAATTTTTCTGAACTTCGAGCTAACTCAGCTTTATTGCACCGAGCAAGCACTTGGGCAAACTTCTGTTTATTAAAATAAGGTTTAAATTGTTGTTTCATATGTTGTTTCATATGTTGATATTATAATAGTTTTATCCAAAGGTCACGCAATAAGTTAGTGTTGCTGCACTTATCCAATAGACCGATTTATACCAGTCCTTATGGAGGACATACACCAGTGAGGCCATTATATTTAGTAATATTAGGATTATGGGAAATAAATTTTTCATGTTATTATTTAATTGCCACGGTTAGGATCATCAAGCCAATCAAGGTATCCCCTCTTTAATGAGGGGTTTTTTTTATTTAGTTTCATTGTTAACATCCTTTATTTTTCATGTTATATTATAATTAATATGCGTATTGAACGCAGCTAGCTCGCCCCGGTGGTTTCGGAGAATCCGGGGATCATTTTTATTCAGTTTCATATTTCTTGACTAGCGACTTATGCCAGTAACTAGCTTCAGCAGGCGTATCACATCGTTTAACCTCAATATCTTTACCGTATTGATCAAAGACAATCGTCTCAAAAATATTTATTTTACCCTCACCCATCGGGGAAGCTAAACCGACTAGTATTGTACTAACTTGATACCCGTTTACCGTATCGACATGCAAAATATTCTTGTTGTTTTCAATCAAGTCCTTCCACGTCTCAGCGTCAGTAGCTAATCCGTCCATGTCGTAATACAAGGGGAGGTTATCAATCATTTTTTTTAAGTTTATTTACAATAATTTGATGCCCTTTTAACGCTTCTTCTTTTGTGTCGTAGCGAACAGGGTCAATTTCGTATGTACCATCAAATACCATTGTTTCAAATATGTTTAATATACCTTCCCCTGAATGGGGCTTGCCTAACCAAATAGTACTAACCTTTAATTTATCCACGTGTGTACAAGCTAAAAATCTCTCTTTACTACCGATTATTTTATTGTATTTCCAACCGTCACATGGCTTCCCATCTAAGTCATAAAATTCATGTTTATTCATTCTTTAGCTCATCACAAAACTCTACCGCATAGTCCAAAAATGTCATATCGTTATATGCTGAGTACCAGGTATCCTTATCATCTTGCACCCTTAAAATAAATTTGTATTGATACGTTGTTTGATTGTTAGGGCACTCGTCTTCCTCATAATATTTATTATATTCTCGTTCATCACGCTGAAAGTCCTCTATGATTGTACGACTTAATCTATGATCTATAATTTCTAATTTCGTACCATTCGTATACCAACCATTATCAACAGTCACTATATATTTCTTACCTATCATATTTTTCATTTCACACCTCTTTTAATTATTTTATTAGAATCTTTACAATATGCCCACGTGTCGCTAATAATTTCTATATTCATTGGTCTACCTCCAAGTCTTGAAATATCTCTTTCTCTACGTCTGAAAGGTAGGATTCTAACAATACAGACTCATTCCTGTATTCCTCATTGTAAAACCTATCATCTAACTTAAATTTTGCTTTGTACGCCCTAATATCGGCGTTTAATTTATCCATGATCTCACGTTGTCTGATATATAAATCGATTAATTTTTCACTACTGTTAATTACTTTCATTTTTATTTATACCTCTTTTAATCCTCTTATACTTTTCCTTATCAAATCTAAATACTCGATTAACGCAAAATCAAGATGCCTAGGTATCTCTTTACTGCATTTCAAATATTCCCGATTAAAATCATCAACCTCATTAGACAGAGACTCGGCTGATTTAATTAATTTAAACTTAAGATCGTTGAATTTTTTTATTAATTGATCCGTAACCGACGACTCTTTTTCATACAATTTAAAATCTTTCATTTTTACACCTCTTTATTTAAATTCTTAAATTCTACTAATCGTTACATACTTGCGTGTGATTTTATGCTTAAAATAGTCCAAGCCGTTCTCAGAACACATATACATGTAGTCATCTACTTTTAAACCCCATTTCTTAGCGTTCTCAAAAGCTAACTCTACCTCTTGCTCAAATTCTTTATTCATTTACTTTCACCTCCTGTTTAATATGTTACTATAATAACATATATATTTATTATGTCAATACTTTATTTAAATCAAATTGTTAAGTTACAAGACTGTAGGCTTGATTTCTAATTTCATTCGACTATAATAAAAGTATGCACCAAGAAATAAATCGGGACGTAGATGAACGATTGAACATAGAAAAGTTATTGGGGCGAGTAAACTTAAATTTGACGGGTGAAGGCTTATTTAACAAAACATCTTATGGAATCCTACACCCCTCAGATATTGAGAATATAGACACAAATTGGCTGCTTGGACATGTTTCTTTTGGGTAAGTTACAAGACTGTAGGAATTATAATGGGTGATATTTTATTCTATGCAACATTATGGGGATTAGTATTGGCATTTATTGTTGTCGTTTGGCTAATGATTCAGATAATGCGTGAGTAGTTTTTTCTTTGTTTTTACTTACTTAAATAACAAATGAAAAAAAAAGAGGGGTTAGTTAAGAAAAAAAAGAAGGAATTGACAAAAGTTCTTAAAAAGGAAAATAAAGATTTGTACGCACTAGATGAAGTAAAATTAACTAAATTTGAGAAAAATCACAGGTCAATTGTTGAAACACTATACAACCTGTGCGTTAAGACTGAACGAAGTCGATTCCCTACGTTGCAGGAAATAGCTGACGCATCTGGCGTGTCTACTGTGACGGTTCAAAACCATATGCGTAAAATAAAAGAGGACGTTAAGGATAATGCTGAATTAATTGAAAAAATGAAATTTTTTAGGGAGGGAATTACGATGTCGCTAGTTAGAATGGCAGCTAAAGGGATCCCGTCTAGCCAAAGACTTTATTACGAGATGATAGGTATGTTAGATCCACAACAAAACGTTACCAATAACAACACGGTGAATGCCATTAATATTTCATTGTCGGAGGATGAGTAATGTGGGGTAATTACACGTATATACTAGCGTGCACGGTAACAATTGCGGTATTGATCATTGTCCTAACATTTGTCTTTCTAGTAGCCTTCACGCTAGGTATAAGGGCGATGCATTTCTATCGCATACAACAAGATCCTTTGCGCACCTTTAAGAAAGAACAAAGTTTATCTGATGTGTTAAAAGAAGGTGACGAACAGAACAGATTAGATCAAGGTTGGGTCAATTGAATATCAAGCTTAATCCCACACAGACAAAGCTGTTCAAAGCTATATTTCATAAAGTTGACGGTAGGCTTGAACAGCGTACGGATAATCCTTACACACATTGCGCATTGTGGGGTGGTTACAGATCTGGGAAATCCTTCTGCACCTCTCTTTGCATATTCTTACTTTGTACGCTCTATGCAGGGGCTAACACTGCAATTATTAGGGAATCTTACAACACGCTATATGATTCCTGCATTAAGCAAATGTTAGACGCATTCCCACCAGAATCAAACGGGTACGAGTATTCAAAGACCAAGAGGGAAGCCGTGTTTAATAATGGTTCTGTTATCCAGTTCAGGGCGTTTGACGTTGATGAAAAGTTGAAGAGCGCCTGTTACGATGCCATCCTCCTAGTTCAGGCAGAACGCCTGTCAAAGAACCTTTATTTAGGTTGCTTAGGTAGACTATCCGGCCAAGCAATTCAAAGACCTATCATAATTACTGAGGGAAATCCGGGGAGTAGTTTTTTTAAAAATCTATATATCGAGTCAACTGAAGAATGGCGCACTAAAAACGGCATTTTATACATTAAGGGAACAGCGCACGAAAACATTGCGAACATTCCTAAAGATTACATTGCGAACCTTGAAAAGAATTACCCCGAATCGTTCTTAAAGCGGTTCTTATGGGGTGATTGGGATACGGTAGATGAGCAAGTATATACGGCTATGATGAAACATCACAAAATCAAAAGGTTACAAGTTCAACCTCATTGGTTCAAATGTGTAGCATTAGACCACGGCACAGTGAACGATTCAGCAGTTGTGTTCTTAGCTAAGACTGAGCACGGCACAATCTACGTATTTGACGAATGGTATGGCAAGGGTGCAAGCGTACAGGATTTACATCGTGTATGTATTAGATACGGCTCATTACCTGTAGTTGCTGATTTTTCTATGAAAGCAGGACGGATTGATGCTGCATCGGTTTGGGATGATCTTTATCGAACTGGACTAAATCTAATCGAATCTAAAAAGGATAAGATGGCCAATATTCTACTTGTTAATCAGCTATTTCATACTAACAACTTACAGATTTTTGATCATTGCACGTACACGTGGGAGCAGCACGAACGTTATCAGTACAAGCAATCATCATCTAAAGAGAACCGCAAGGAAGAGGTCGTAAAAAAAGACGACCATTCCTGTGACGCATTGCAATACGGCATTCGCTATTTGAGCGACATTGAAGTACAACCTCCTACGAGTTTCGCACCACTGGCTCGTGGGAGGCCTACGCTCGATGATCTAATGAAGGGAGGGTATGACATTCAAGGATAGGAGGAAAAATGAACGGTAATGTAAACGATATACAAGTAATAAATATGGAATTAACCAAACGCCATGTTGATTTCGAGAAAAGGTTTGAGAGTAGGATTAACGTGATTGTTAAGCAAGCAATCCAAAATTGTGAGGATTATATTCATAAGCAGGTAATGAAGGTTAATGAAAGGACGTGTAAAGAGGGGACAGAATTAAGCAATGCTGTGTTAACGAAACGAGTTTGTGATTCTGAGGCACAAATTATCGATTTGAAACGGCATAGTAACCCCTATGTATTAAGCGAACAGGTTAGACAATTGCACGAAAAGGTTAACACAGTCATTGCGGAACTTAATTATATCAGATCCAGACAAAATATTATGGATTCTGACAAGTTCATCGACACGTCTATCACACCTGAAGAGTTAAGAAAACTGTATTCATCCAGTGGGTGCTCACAGGGTGAAATGGCCAAGTTTTTGAATGTCGATAGGTCTAGGTTTTACCAGATTTTAAATGGGCAGGAAACTAATGTTGATTGGGTTAGACGTAACAAATTAAAGCGTTACTTCTTAAAGAAAATACACGATGCCTCTTCATGATATTAAGTGTCGGTACTGTTCTAACATCGACACTAAATTTATAGATATAACAAAAAAAGAGTTTTTGCAGTGCGACCGTTGTGATGGGTTTGACGTGTACATTTACTACGGTAATTTTAAGCCTAATGCCATTTGTGGTACAGCAAGATATTCGTGTGCAGGAAATGGGGAAGTACCGATTACAGCTAAAGAGATTGACGCTAAATGCAAGCGTGAAGGGCTGGTATATGGAACGCCACAAGAATTAGAACGTGAAGCGTCTAAGCATCGTTACAGGAACGAATTAGAAGACAAGAAGAAGAATCGTAAGTTAGCCGAAGAGATCGTATCTGAGGCTATGCAGAGGAGTGAATAATGAAAGTACAGAGTCGACAAAAATCAAGTATCAAAAAAGATGCAGCCCTTAACGTAAGAGATCATCTTTTTAAGATCGAAATAATTCACGATTATGAGGCTGACACTACGGAGTTAATTATGCCTGACAAGTTACGATTGTTACCTAAAATTAATCTATTGGCGTTTCTTAAGGACACGGCTGATTTGGTTCAGGCTGAAAGGTATAAAACGTTAGAGGAGTACAATGAATCATCTTGATTTGTTCAGTGGGATAGGTGGATTTTCGTTAGCTGCACAATGGGCAGGGATAGAGACAGTGGCATTTTGTGAAATAGACCCATTTTGTCAAAAGGTGTTAGTTAAGAATTTTCCAAGCATCCCTATTTTTGAAGATATAAAAGAGCTTAAAAGGAGTGATATCAAGTATGAAATCGACATCATTACAGGGGGATTCCCATGCCAACCCTTCAGCGTTGCAGGAAACAAAAAAGGAACGAAAGATGATCGCGACCTCTGGCCGCAGATGTTTCGAGTTATACAAGAATTCAAGCCTACTTGGGTCATTGGTGAAAACGTTGCTAACTTCGTTAATATGGCATTCCAGCGCACGAAAACTGACTTGGAAAGTGAAGGGTACGAAGTGCAACCATTTATTATTCCAGCTTGCGGTGTCAACGCGCCACACAGACGAGATAGGGTCTGGATTGTGGGCTACACCGACAATCCAAGAAATAGAACACCCGAATATGACGCTGACAAAAACAGGGCGGAGATTAAGCAAGAACAAGAAGACAAGTCACAGCTTGAATTTAGCGGATCAGATCAGACTATGGTCTACACCAACGACAAGGGATTTCAGAGATTTCAGCAATCCAACCCCGACACAGTACAGAGCGGTCAGAAATCGAGATTCCCCTTCAGCGGCTTTACGTATGACTACGAACTGGGGCTACCGAATATCCCCAAAAATCTACGAGTGGATGATGGGGTATCCAATCGGGTGGACAGAATTAAAGGGTTAGGAAATGCAATTGTGCCACAGGTTGCGTATCAAATATTTAAAGGAGTAATACATGCCACTAAATAAAGGAACAAGTAAGAAAATATTTAAATCTAATGTGAAGGCTGAGGTTAAGTCAGGAAAGCCGATTAAGCAAGCCTTAGCCATAGCGCATAGCGTTAAAAAAAGAAGCAAGAAAAAGGGGTATTAATTATGAATAATAAAGAAAAAATAGTAGAAATGAGTAAAATATTAGTGGATGACATGGGCGAGGATGTAGCTAAGGAACGGATTTTTGATCAAAAAACTGATTTTGAAATGATGAGAGAGCTTACCAATTGCAAAAAGGGGTATAAAGCAGAACGGATTTTCAATGATTACAGTAAAACTATAATTAGGTCGTTATGGAATAAACCATATAAAATCATCTCAAGAATATGGTTTAAAAAACAAAATTTAAGGTTTAAAGATTTTGCGGTTAGGACACAAAATAAAGAAGGTATGCTTATAGCCGATGAAGTAGACATTAAATATCAGTGTAGGGAAGATAAACTAATACTAAACACAGGGTATTTCGATGAGGTTATAAATATTGTCGAAAATCAAACAATGAATGTCGGAAATAAATATATTATTTTTTTTATGTTCGACAAAAGCAACACTGGAAAGGTTAAGGTTGTTAGAAAAAGTTGGACAGAGATCAAGCAGTTAGGAGACAAACTTATGTACAAAGGTAAAGATTATGTTCAGTTAGATTATGACCCTACAGATATTTTAAACCTAGATATTGAAAATTTTTATCTTGATGAAATAATAGAGTGGGAACAAAAATTTGTGTATCAAGATGAGGCAAAGGTTAAAAAGGAACAGCAGTTGTCATTATCCGAGTATCAAGAACCAGAAAGCGTAAAGGTTAAACCTAGCCTTTCTAAAAAGGCGCATCTTTGTGCTAAAATTGATCCTTATATACATACAGCATTTAAAGCGCATTGTGCCAAAGGTGGACTAAAAATTAAATTAGCTATCGAGGAATTAATAAAAAAAGAACTATGTATTACCTGATCTACGTCTAAGTTGCGGTTGGTTTAACCCGATCGCAGAAAGCAGCTTTATGATACTTGTGAATCTGATCGTATTGTATTTTAGTAAGTGCATCTTTCAGAATTTGGGCTATTTTAATGCGATAAGAATGTATCAAACCGTATATTCGTGGCGTGGTAACAAAATCCATTTTCAATTTATCAAATTCAGAAAAATATTCTTCTTTTGGTAATTTTTCAATGTCTAAATTTGTAAATGTCGAAACATTAATACCGTCTTTTTGGTAATCTCTTTTTACAAGCTCGTCACAATTTCCATAAAAAATAGCGTGGGCCATTTTAATTTGTTCGGGTGTTATTTCATCAACAAAAGCATTAACAGGAGCGGTACAACGATTACTTTCTTGAACAATAAATTTTGCAGGCCCAGTTTTTTTGGTTTTATCTGCAAACATCTTTAATAAAGAGGCTTTAAATTCAGGATCCAATGCGACAACATTTAAACCCATTTCTTGGTTGGTATGGTTTCTAACATGAGGGTCAATTACACCAGTAAATGATGAGTTGCATCCTCCAAAAACAAGTTCAGTAATGCAAGGAGAATGCCCATCCGTTGCTTTAAGAAAGTACCTAGCATCCCTGCCCTCTTCACTAAGATCACAACCTTTTTCTCTGGATATCTCAGCGACTTTTTCAATATCAGAAGCACGATTTATTGGAATACCGTAAAGGTATCGGGTAAACGGAACTAGCAACGGAGGTAATGTCGTAGGCGTAATAGGGTAGTTTAATTTTTCCATATTAAATTCTTCTTTAGAAAGTAAAAACTTACCATCCCTAATAAAACTTTTTTGAAGCGCGATAAGCGACAGTGCAACGTTTGTTGCTGTTACAATGTCAGAAAGAGCAATGTCATTATTAAACGCTTTCCATATATCGAAAAGTTCTTCTGCTAAAGGGTGTTCTTGCTTAGAATCAAAACACGAAATTCTGACGGAAGGGTCATCTTTTTTATATGTACGAATTTCAAAAAATGGATCAATCGAGATTTCACTATCGTCTTGAAAATATGAAAAATATCCAAAATTTATGTTAGTGCCAATTGCGCTGTCACCAAAAATTTTTTCAGGTCGATACTGTGTGGATTTCATGTATTTGTTGCCTACCTCGTAGCCCTTACCTGACGGTAACCAGCGATTTTCGTAACTAGAAAACACTTCTGTTTGATCGGAAACGCCATCTTTAAGTAGGAAAGAACAATATACAGCAAGTGTAAACCTTTTTAAATTAAGATCCATATGGGTAAAAAGTTCAGCGAGCGCCGTATTTGGAACATTAGTCTCAACTTTAATCGAGTGGGTGTCATCAATAAATGTTGCAGGCTCGCAATTATAACAGTCAAACCCTCGCGATCCCTCATCTGATTCAAATGAAATACAAGGGCCACAATCTAAATCAGCAAGTGCAATCATACCAGCCTCCACGACTAATTCTGGAGAGATGTAACCTAAATCTTTATGAAATTTATGACCATGACTCAAAGCTAAATCATGGTATCGAAACTTTATTTCGCTATGATTTGTATCAATACCAGCAAAAGCCTCTATTGCGGTCTTAACACCGCCAGGCTCTGCTTGTTCCGCCTCAGGTTCAGGTGCTAGAGCTGGCTCTGGAGCAGGGGCTGGAGCAGGTTCTAGTTCTGGTTGTGGCTGATTTTTAGGCAAAGCACCATTCAATTTAATATCTTCAAAACGCAATTCTTGTTTAAGTTGGACAAGCTCTCTGTGCACCATCTCTTTGGCTTGCTCTGCATCTAAACCTTGTTTACGAGCCTCTAATGCAATTCTATTAATTCTATCGCTACAGTCCTCTGTGTAAGCATGATGTGGCCCTCTATGCGTAGATCCTTGAAAAACTGGATCATTTTTCCAATCTCTAGGCAAAACTTTTATGTAATGATCAAGTTCTTTATCCGTAAATCCAACTTTTCTTAAAAATTCATTAGTTTTTTCAAACTTAGCTCTTAAGTCATCCTTTGCATTCTCTCTTTTATCGGATTTCCAAATTTGCTCTGGGACTATATGGTGATGTTGCGTACCCTTTATGTTGTGGTCTTTATTGCGACTAATCATTTTTCAACCCCTTTAATGGTGTATCTAAGCCAAAAGTAAAATCAATATTCGGGTTTAGTACGTTAATTACGAAATATTTACCCGGCACATCTTCATTGGTAATCTTTACTGGAAAGCTTTCAAATTCACCTTTGTTATGTGTTTGCAGTAACTTTAGTACGAACTCACTTACAACAACACATAAATCCCAACATTTTAAAAAATGATAATCATTAGCATCGGGATAAATTTTCATCTCTATTGCACCAAATCCCGATTCAGCCCATTTAATGGTATTTTTAGCATCAATAATTCCCTGTTTATCCCAAAATGTACCAGCTAAACATTTTTTAGTACCGGGCGCGTTTAACCATTCTTGATAAGCCTCTTTGATTGGTTTTAGCTCACTAAAAATTAGACTGCCCATATCATGTTCAAGACTCCCCTGACTCTTGCCATCAGTATCACCCATCAAACGCTTACGCATTAATTTATAGAATTGATCACCATTCATCTTTGCACCTCTACCATTATAGTACTAAAATAATAAATAATATTAAAGTATTAATTGATATTTTGGATAATTAATTAAAACTTAACTGAATACCTTCAGTATCATCAGTATCATCAGGATTACCCTTTGTAAGACCTAATGCATCCGAGATGTTGTATACGGCTGTTGGTTGTATCTGTGGGGATAGAGTGCCTACCAAATCTAATATATCGCCTAGATTAAGACTTATATTTTTTAAATATTGCTGGAATTGAGGTTCGACAGGAACTTGAGCCATTTGTTCCTGTTCGTCCTTCAATTTACCGATTATGGCTCGGTAATTGGGATAATCGAGGGATTTCAATATCATCTCTTTTACATCGATATTATTAATATCACCAAAAACACCATCTTTTGCCAGTTGCATAGTAGTTGCAGCGATTGCAGCTTGAGACTGTGGTAGTGCTGAGCCAGTTTGAATTTCACATTCGTACTGTGTTAAGGACAGGTCATTTAGTAATTGCTGAGGGATTTGTTGCGGAGCTTCACCTGATTCTTGATCGATTAGCTCTATAACGGGGTTATCCTGGTTCATAATAGCAAACCGTTCACCTGATAATCTCATTACCCTAGGTTGTGTGTAATATAGCTGAATCAGCGTAATACCCTTGTTTGAAATATCGACTAAAAAGGACTTAAAATTGCGTTGTACCTCACGAATACTGCTCATTGGACTCTCAATTAAATCTCTAATCATTGCACCAGAATTAGCACCGACAGGTCTTTCGCCAGATAACATAATTTCGTTAATACGAGCCAATGACAGCGCGTCTTTTTTCAGATCATCAATATGTTGCCTTACCAATTGGATATCCTCTGATAACTTATTCGTAACCAAAATAGGAGGTTGAGACGCACCTCTTTTTAAGGTGACGATATCAAAGTTCTTAGCTAAATCAGCAGGGTTGATTGAATCAGGTGATGCTAATAAGAACGATTTATACTTCATCATTAGTTCGTTTAGTTTGTAGTACGCAGTGGTCAATTTATCTTGGGTAGACATTAGGGTTGCCACTTCGGACGCACCGATCAAATAATTTGTATTAGAAGGGTTAAAGACTGAAAAAGGAAAGCCAAAAGGGTACGAAATAGGGCCATCTTCTAATATTTCCTCACCGCAATAAATAATAAGTCTACCGTGTGGGTACTTGAACACATTATCACGCTTAACTTGTTCTGTATCGGACTGATCACCCTTAATCGGTTGAAAGATTGTATCGTCTTTTAAATAACATTCGTAAAGGGTGAAATTGGTTGAGGTTGCACCTGGAACATTACCGCCAGCCCTTAAATATGTCTGCCCTGAGTCCTCTTTATTTTCATAACCTTGGACAATGTTAGTTTCTTCACCTAAATCTATTTTTTGTTCTTTTCCTTTTTCCAAAGAATCGATAATATCCAATACCTTAGGATTATTTCGATACTGATTAATCAGATCAAATTTAGATACTCTACGCCGAACAAAAATATAGTTAGCGTTCTTGATCGTTGAGGCCTCAGGTTCAGGGAAAAAATCGAGTGGGTTTATGCGTGAGATATCAACGTTACCAAGTCCATTATCTGCGGACTGATCCCAACTCGCTTTTGCTATTCCAATCCCAAAAACTAATCCATCTCTTACTATTTTCTGCTGAGTGGCCTGCATTTCATTTTCCCTTTTAACCGAATCCCAAACATCATTAAGCATATCCGAAACTGAATCTATCTGATCCAAGTACTCAAAATTAGCGTGTGACAGTGACGTTGGTTTAATGCTCGTGCTAATCTGGGCATCTAGTGCAATAGTGGCCTTAGTTTCGACAATAGGTCGAATACAATTGTAATAATCCCTGGCATTGCCAAACTTGGCATTATTATCAAAATCATAGCCGATCTGGGGCATAACCGACCCATTATAATACTTTTCATACTTCTTAAACTGTTTGTGGTACGGCGTTTCAGACGCTATTTTACGAAGGCCATTTAAATAGGCGATTAACTTCTTATTTTGCTGGGGCATAGTAATATTTTACACTAGAATCGTCACCTAATGGTTTAACTTATTCTAAAATTAGAAGACAAAGTGTAAAAATATTAGGAAATACTTTAGTGATTTTAGTCCTCATAATTCATATCATGAAAGTATATGGAAGTACGAAACGGACAAATCCTTCGATTTAAAAAAGACATAGATTTGAGTGTGTGGGTAGATTGTCTTCTCCCTGCTGGGCAAATGGGGTTTTTGGAAAATCACGTCAGAATAAAAATTAATAGTATGGCCTTAGACATTCCTGTTCGTGAGGTTGAGAACCTTTTTGTTGACGCAGTAGAAGAGGACGCAAAAGGGCCAATTAATTCAGATCCAGAAGTTGTAATCGAGATTAAGAAGCCACGCAAGAAGGCAGTAAGGAAAAAGAAAATTGCATAAGAAGGAGGGCGGTATGTTCATCATCAAAATCGGAGCACCAGAAGGCGTACCCAAAGAAGACCGAAAGGGTTATAAGAAAGAAAAAGGTGAGGGGAAGACCTTCACGAAAGAAGAGTATGGTGGATATTCACCAAATATTTTGGTCGGCAAGCTAGAAGAGATCAAGGACTCAATCGCTAACCAAAACACAAAAGAGGCTCTGATGAGAATTGACAATTGTATTGTGCGGTTAAATGGGAAGGAGCAGCCCGTAGCTGAAAAAGAAGATGACCCATTCATAACCTCGCCATTTCAGTTGGATCAAATGTTACCGCAACCCGGTAAATCTTAGGAGGAAAATAGTATGGAAGAAGACATCCAAACGGAGGATGCGCCAGTTGAGCAAGTCGAAGAAAAGACCACCCTTACATTTGGGCAAGGTCCAGAAGACACTCAAGCAGCATCAGAAGACGGACAAGTCGAACAATCGGTTTCAAATTGGAATGAGGACAAAAGATTTAAGGAGCATTGGGGAGAAGACCCGAACAAAATGTATGAATCTCTACGTTTTCACGAAAAAAAACAGGGTGATTATGATAAGCAGATAAGTGAGTACAAGGAGCAAGTAGAAGGACTTAACAAGTATAAGGACGATTATAC
>VTLG01008879.1_pt1 | contig 22908 bp, 34 predicted proteins | sample 4694571 | NCBI WGS metagenome assembly VTLG01 (sample SAMN12604809, study PRJNA352737) | marine metagenome | biome: ENVO:00000447; feature: ENVO:00000209|ENVO:00000569|ENVO:01000036; material: ENVO:00002151; isolation source: viral sequences binned using virsorter ...
AAGCATCTTTAAACTCTAATGAACTCGTACCTAGATCTATTTCATTGTCTGTTACAGGATATAAAGCTCCTGATGTAAGTGTCAGTCTAGCAGCGTTGTCTGCTTTAAAATCAATCTCATTGGCTGTACCAAAATCTATAGCAGTTTGAGCGTCTTCTCCTAGAATTAGATCAGTAGCATAGATAGACGTAATGCCTGTCTGTGCTGCATCTACTGAAAAGTCTATGGTATTATCACCGTCTTGATAAGTAACTGTTACACCGCTTTCAGTGTTGCTTGATACCATTGCTCCTGCTGTGTCTGCAATAAACTCCGCTAAAGAAGTTCCGTCTACAGTATAAGCATCAGCTTCAAGAGTACCATCAATGTCAGCATTACCTGATATGTCTAATGTAGTAGCATCCAATTCTCCTGCGACTGTAACTACACCGTCTGCAAGAGTAATAAGATCTGTATCGTCTGTATGACCTATCGTAGCTCCGTTAATATTAACATTGTCAATAACAGCTTGTGTAATTGCACTGTTAGTACCTAGAGTAGCTCCATCTACGCTGCCTCCGTTAATGTCAGCCGTATCAGCTACTAAAGCATCTATATTGGCTGTACCATCTATATAAAGGTCTTTAAACTCGTAAGAGCTAGAACCCAGGTCAATGTCATTATCGGTTGTTGGTAGTATAGTTCCATTATTAAAAGTGACTTGTGTCTCACCGCCTGTCGTTACTGTAATAACATCAGAGCCTGAGAAGGTTACACTTGTATTAGTGTCTCCATCACCTGTAATAGAATCTAGTTGTATGTCTCCTACATTAGTAATATCTGCATCATTAAAGCTTGTAGCTCCTAATGAGTTTGCTGCGGCTGTTGATGTTAGGCCAGCAGCCATTGTAACTCCACCACCGTCTGCAATCTGAATAGCATCATCGCCATCTGTAAATGCAATAAGGGGAGTTTGTAATTCTGTGGTAACTTCAAAGTTTGCTATAGTGTCTATAGAACTTTCAAAATAAGTTTCAAAGTCTGTCAAAGCAACTTGTTTCATTGTACCAGCATCGTTGACAACAACTCTGTCAGCGTCTGCTAGTGTTGTAGATGTAGCACTTGTGTCTCCATCCATTATGTTAATTTCAGTAGCCGTAGCTGCTATTGCAGTACCGTTAAAGTTTATAGCGTCTGCATAGACAGTTCCATCAAAGTAACCGTCTTTAAATTCTAGTGAACTTGTACCTAAATCTATATCGTTGTCTGTGACAGGCACAACGGCTCCGTCTTGTACTCGTATTTGCTCAACAGCAGCAGAAGAAACTTCTACAAAAATTCCCCAACGATTGTTAGTGCTGTCTGCTACAATTTTATTAAGAAAATCTTGATCGCCAATCGTATGAATATTACCGCCTTCAGCAGCCGTACCGTCATGTTGATGTCCGGTTGTTCCACTAGAAGCATAAGAAAAAGCGTTTAAAAGTTGGTTATATTCATTATTGAAAAGTGCCGCCGTGATTGTATCACCATCAGCTATCGAACTCTGTCGTGTATAAGTTGTTCCCATTATAATCTTCCTGAAGGTCTATAATTAATGTATAATCCATTGATGGTATAAGGAGCTTTTGTATCTTCGCTAAATATTTTAAAGAAGTTACTGTGTCCACTTCCTTGTAACGAAGACCTAACTAAAGGTTGCTCCGGTGCGCCAAAAGTACTTGTTCCAAAAAGGGCTGAAGCATCTCCAAAAACTGAAGGAGTTGCAGATATAATGCCTACATCAGTAGGTTGTAATCTATCTGTACTATCGTAATCAAAACGAACTCTAAGTGTAGGCTCAACTGCGCCCTCTGGAAATAAAGAAACTTTAATATGATCTAAAGTTTTTAAAGTTCCGAAGTCTCCATAATCAAAATCAGGTGACTGATACTCTGCTAGTATATTTGTAGATACTCCAGCAGGATTAAAATCATTACCTGTATCGTGATTATAAATATAACCTGTTCTATCTCCATGAAATCTCTTTTCTTTTCCTGAGTAGTTAAATCCTGAAGCAATCGCACAAGCTTGTATTCCTTGTGTTTCAGACCATTCAAATCCTCTCGCAGTTAGTGTTCCTATAATTCCTTTAGAGTTAGCTGTAGAAGCAGTAGATGAACTATAATACAATCTATATTGTGATTTGTCTCTAAGAACAACGCTACTGTATTCAAAGGTAGCTGTGTTATCAAATATATCATTTATAATAGGTTGAATAGCTTTACTTACAGTACCTAACTCAATGTCACCAATTCTTGCTGTACCTGCGATTGTTCTAAATCCATCAGGTGCTAAAAAGATTAGATCTCCTGCAAACTCCTGAATAGTTTTACCGTCTACACAACCTACGTTTTTTGTAACAGGAACGATTGCAATCGTGCTTGAATTATTTATATTTTGTAATTTATAAATAGAGTTTTTACAAAAAACAAATAGCTCGTCACGGAAAGATTTTAAACCCACTACCTGATCATCTAGGACAATACTGCCTGCTCCTGTTGATGTAAAATCATCTATATCGTTTGTGCCACTATAGAATATAGTATTTAAAGCTGTAGCTGCTCCAGCAACTACTAAATGCTTATCGTGTATAACGCAGTATTTAGGATAATGTGTACCACTAACTGTTATTTCTTTTGCATAATATGTTCTACTGGTTAAATCTGAATCAGTACCTGTCATTTTAAAATAAAAAGGTTTAGCTCCAGAGCCTTCGTCAGTTATAATAACTTCTCCGTAAGTAGTATCTCCTTCATAAGTAGCAAAGTGTGCTTTACTTTGGCTTGTTCTAGCTGAAGCACTTCGTCCTGTAAAGGTGCTATAGTTATCACCTCCTCCTGCAACACTTGCTCTATTTATTTGAAGCCAACTATCTCCGTCCTGACTAAAGTATAAGTTTGTTCCTGATGCAACTATAACTCCGTCTGCGTAAACGTGCATTCCTAAAACAGCATTAGAACTATTTGGTCTTGTGCCATCACCAAACTGAGTATATCCATTAATACGTCTATACCCACCTCTTGTAGAAACTTCAAAATTACTAAGCCTTGTGGCTGATCCTGGCTTTTGAGTAAGCTCTATAACATTACTTGCTTTGTCTAAGCCTCCTTGAAGTGCAATGGAAAAGGGTTGTGATGCTGCCATTAGAAATAAATCCTATCATCCGTTATATTTTTAGGCTGTGGATTAATTAAATTAGATTTCATATGCTTCATTCCTTTTTTATAATCTTCCATTGCAAACGCTGCTTGCTGGAGATTATCTTTAAATTGATGAACATAATATCTAGTTTTAGCCGTAATTATAGAAGCATATTGATCTGGAAGAATAATAGCATCTCCATGTGCAGATAAAGCTGTAGGTATTGTGTAAGCATAAAAATGTACATTGTATACTTTATCTGGTATCGGACTTAATCCAAACTTCCGATGATCAGGACTACGAATAACAAACTTAGGCTCTCCGTAGTTTTGCGTATCTGCATCATCTGCGTTTTCTGAATCTCTTAAATATCTACGCCAATCTGTAAGGCTTACAAATTTTAATCCTTTAGATACATAAGGAGCCGATTCACCAGAAACACTAATAGTAGTAATATAAAAATCATCCCAATCTATAGACGAATAATCTGTAGTTATACTAGAACTACCAGCTTTTAAGGTATACCATCTTTGTCCTGCTACACTTGCTACAGTTACATTTCCATAAAAAGGATCTGTACCTCCACTAGCTGCTGCTGCAAAAAAAGGTAGTTGAGGCTCTTCGTTCGCTATATCATTCAATGATCTATTAATTGATTCTTTTACAAAGGCTTGAATGCCTATTGCACTAGAAAAATTAGAAGACGTTAATTGAACTTCATTAAGCTCCCTTAGAACCTCATTAGTTAATGTAAGATATGTAGTAGCCATTAATCTGATTCTTTATTATCAGTTATACCTTGATTATCAGTTATACCTTGTTTTTTATCTGAATCACGGTTTTGCTTATCTCCAGAATTTTCGTAATAGCCTTCCATTTCTGTAATATCTTTATAATGTACAACACTACCATAGTTTAATTCAGGCATTGCTTTCTCCTACCTTTTCTTTCTTTTTAAATATTCGGTCATAATTATCTTTATAGTTTTGCTTCATACTTCCCGAATACTGTCTTCCCAAAAGTCCTATAACCCTGGTGCTTTTTTTACCAGAGCTATTCATTATAATGGGATTCTTATCACTTCCTAACTGCGGCATTTACTTAAACCTCTTGCTATATCTAATTCCATAGGATTTTTGTCTAGGAGTAGCACTAATACTAAAAGTTGTATTATTCTTAGTCTTAGAAACTCCAAAAGTCGTAGCTTGATTTTTTCCTCCAGAAACACGCGCAACAACTGTTTTTCCTATAGGCTTAGTAACAGTAGTTCTTGTTTGTCCTTCTTGTCTAGCTACATTTACAGAGCCAATATTAGAAGCATAAGTAATTCCATAGTTTCCTGTTTTTCCTCTTACTGTAAAGTTAGACATTTACTCGCTCCTATGCTTAATCAGGCAACACGCCTAAGTGCAAAAATTGAATTAAATAAGTTACAGTAGTAGCAGCAGTTGCTAGATCAGCGCCTATAGGAGTCAAGCGAGCATACAGAGTTCTTGCTGAAGCAGTATACAAAGTTGCTGCAATCGCAATAGCTTCTGAAGTTGCTGGCCCACCTACAACACCTGCTGTAGTTGATGTGCTAACAAACTGATTAGCTGCGTGACCGTGTGAGTTTTGAATAATATACAAAGGCGCATTAGCTGTCCAAGTAACCGCAGAACCACCATCATCTAGAATAGCTTCAGTTGCGATAAGCTGAGAGCCGCCTGAAGAAGTTCCTAATGAAAAGTCTACATCATTACCACTACCGCCCGCTGTAACAATGTTACCTGCTGGAATAGCAATAAGATCTCGAATGATAGTATCTGCTGGTTGTGTAAAATTAACATCAGTATTCGTGTCGTCTGTTACTGCAATTGTGCCTGTAGTTACAGAAGTCCATGACGTAATAACATTATCTGATAGTTCACGAACATCAGTAGTTCGTGCAGAATTTCGCCCTGTATCTCTTATATTGATAACTGGGTTTGCCATATTTTTTCTCCAAAAAAATTAATTATTAAGTTAAAAGAAAAGGGAGCCTTTGCAGACTCCCCAATCTGATTAGTCGATACCGTAGAACGCGGAAACCAACGCTTCGCCACGAAGTACTTTGGCTCCATAAACATGAAGACCTCGTACAATGTCACCAAACGAATCGGGATCACGCAAAACTTCAGTACTTGTAATCGTCTGTGCAGTCGCCGTAGATGAAATATGACCACCAATACATTTGCCAGCAGCATTAGATGTGCTTGCAATGTTATTAGATTTATACATATTAAAACCACGAAGTTTGCCAGATGATACTAGACCATTCCTGATCGAACCTTGACCAGCATTGTAATCAACTGATAAAAGTTTAGATGAAGTAGAAGACAGAACCTCATAGAACTCAGGAGAGGCTACAAACCATCGTCCTTCCTCTGGAACACTTTGCTCGTCAAGAAGACGGGCCATATGTCCTAGAACATCTATAGGGTCATGCTCACTTGATCCAAAACCTATATCAAGATTACCTGTGCCATCAAAAGTACCCGCAGCAAGATCAGTTGCACTGTCTGAACCCAAAATATGATTTGGGCTAGAAGCAGATACACCGCTGAACATTGTTGCTAAAACACCCTCGTCAAAAGCATCTTTAAGAGCATACGCTGCTGAAGATGAGGCAACCTCCCTCCAGTTCACATGGGACATATTACTTTCAATGTCGTCCACCTTGAACTTGAAGGCGTTAGCCGTATCGACAACAAGAGACAACTCTTGGTCAGTTAGCTTCGTCTGAGTTACGTCTGCACCACGCTCGTATTGATATACGGTGATGGTGGGTTCTTTTACAATTTTTACTGAATCTCCAAAGTTGGCAATTTCACCTGAATAATCGGTGTTCGTAATAGCTTCCACTACCGAAGATTTCCTGAAAAAGTTTAAAACCTTTTTAGAATAAACGGCAGGAAGGAAAAACGAATTGTTTTGACCACTTGTGGAGTTAGCAAAGTTAGCATCAGTATCTGTACTCGGTTCAAAATACTGGTCACTTTGATTATACGCCATTTTTGATTCCTCCTAAATTATAGACAAATTATTTTACCACTCTGCCTTCACTTACAGCTTCATTAATTTCTTTTTCAAATTTATCAAACTGATCCATAGACATCGCAGCAATTTCCCGTTCAGTCCATATCTTCTGAGGCTTTGCAGCATCAACCGTAGTAGTCTTTGTAGATACTAGGTCAGCCGCTGAAGATTCAGAAGTAGACTGTTTCTTTTGTGATCTATTAGATTGTGTTTGAGATGTTACTATTCCTTTTTCAAGTTTATACAGGTCGATTGCTTTGCTGGCTAATTTAGCATCCATAGCATTTTTATAGATCCAATCTTGTATTTGTTCTGGTTGCTCTTTTGCCCAACCGTGAAACTCGTCTGATCCTCTAATATCTTCAAAATCAGGGTGAGCTTGCTTTAAACCAGACTCTGCCTCTCTTCTCATTATATCTTCTTCACGTTGCTGTACTACTGATAACTGAGATTTAAGATCTTTTATTTGGTTTTCGCTTTGCAAATGTGCAACCGTTTCAACTGTTTCATATAAATCAGGATATTCTTCTCTAAACTTTTCAAGCTGTTCTTTTGTTTTAGGAGCTTCGTACTCAGGCTGTGCTGCCCTTTTCTCTGCTACTAATTGTTGCTCTCTTTGTTTAAATTGAGATACCCTATCGTCATAATGCTTTTTTAAATCATCATAGCGTTTTTTATAATTTGTCCTTTTTCGAGGTTTCTTTTCTGATCCCTCTTGAACAGGGGCTTCTTCTTCTGAAGAGGTGGCCTGTTTTGGAGCATTATAAAATAAAGAATCTGCTGTCTCCATTGGTTTATCTGGCTCATGCCAAGACTTTGCCATGTTATATGGATTTGCATTTTCTTCTTCCTGTGGTTGTAACTCCTCTTTTTTTTCAATCATAATCACTCTCCTTTACGGGGCTTGTCGTCTTATAAGGTAGCCATACTAATACGTTACTTTAATATAGGGCTTATACTTCAAGGTAGCCAAAAGGTTAAAAACATAATAAGGGGCCTATATTACTATAGGGTAGCCTTATCTCCTTATCGTAGTGGGCGATCAGAAGCAATCATTTGTTTATTGATTTCTTCTTTAACTCCTGAGTTATTTCGCATTCTTGCTAAAGTGTCCGATAACTTTTCTTCTTCTTCTTCAGCTTGAACTTCTCCACCATAAGCTTTACGCATTAAACCACCGTCATAAGCACGTTCAGCATCATCCATCATTTGTTGGAGATTGTCTGCGCCTAACTGTTCAGTAGCTTTATCCGTAAAGACAAACTCTCCTTCCGACAACCTTGCGGGTATCGAATCGGAGACTCCAGTTCCAGGCCCTTTGACAGGCCCATCACCAGAAAATTCAGAAGCTGTTCCTACAACTTTGTCAAATATTTGACTTAACTGTGGATCATCTTCTAATCTACTCATTAAATATGTTTGCTCTTCATCATCAAGAGACTCGTCAATAACAAATTCTATATAATCTTCTTCCATTTGATCATCATCAACTTGAGAAGCTTCTACTGCTGCTTGATCTTCAACAGGAATATTCGGATAAGTATCTACTGGCATGCTTTCTGTTGGCATCATTAAAGAGCCTTCTGCATACTTGTATTTTCTTTTAGACATTTTTTTTCCACCGTACATTAAACCTTCTCTTTCTTCTTCTTCCTTTTTTTCATCCATTAATCTAAATGCTACGGCTATTGCATTACTATCAAAGCTATCTCTAACTTGTTGAAAACGTTTTTCTATTGTTTCCAGTTGTTCAGGTGTTTCTGCTTTTTCTTGTGATAAAAGATAACCTTCATAAAGGGCTGCATATCTAGCTGCATCTTCACCATACATTTCTTTTTCTTTATCTGTTACTTTTGGTGTGTCTAAAAGGCTACCGTCATTATAATTATTACGCATAGAATATCCTCCACCAGCTTTCTTTTCTTTTTCTTCCATAGATACAGGTGCAACAGCAACTAATAATCCGGTAGCTTCTTTTTTCTTTTTTGGCACTTTATTTATCCTTATAATAGATTATATATTTTTCCCATCTAAAATAGTCTTGTCTTTCGTTACACCAGAACCAACCATCATAAACACTATTCATCTGCTCTATCTTTAGCTTCTTTAACTTGTTCCTTCAACTGCTCTAAGCGTTCCAGCAAAACCATCTTCCCCTGGCTGCGGAACACTTCCCGTTCCGATGTTGCCGCCACCAGTACCTGTAACTCCAATGTTTTGAGGTTGTCCAGGTGTTCCTTCAGGGCCTCCCATGCCTCCTGGTTGTTCACCAGTAGGGATAGCTTCCTCGCTAACTGTTTGTCCAGCATTTTGCATTCCTATAATTTGAGCCATAATAGCAGCTTCTTCTGGATCATTTAAAACTTCATCAGGGTCTAGATCCAAAGTGTACGCAAGCTCACTAATAAGCTTTGATATTTTAACAAAAGGTGCAATAGCAGGGTTTTGTACAGATTGTAAGAAAGTAGTCAGTCTTTGGCTTCTTACTTCTTTCTGCATAAGGCTATTTGTACCTGTAGCCTTAACTTCTAAATCTCCGTTTACACCTAACTTACTCTCAAGAAACTGCATGTTCCATTGAAAATAAGCTTCTCCCAAAGGTCTTAACAAGAAATCATCTAAGTTTTTAACTACAGTCTTTATGTTTAAAGAGGCTGCACCTAAAAGCATAGACATTCCTGAAGCTGTCCTTGTCATGCTTTGTACTCCGGTCTGTCCATGTGAATAAGACGGAATACCTGTCTGTTCGTCAGAAAGCTGTCTAAACTTATCAAACATCATCATATTTTCAGTAGAAGTATTAGGAAACTTAACGCCATGTATAGCTTGTCCTGGTACTCCTGCTTGTCTGCGGAAGACTTTACCTGGATAAATTTCCATGCTTTGTCCTCCAACCAATGCAGATTCGTCTACGTCAAATACTAACGAACCTGATAACGCTAGATTATCAATAGCCATTCGTGCATGTCCATTCATAATCTTCTGAGAATCGTCCATATTCTCTGCAACGCCTATTCCAAAGAAACTGTAAGGGTTTCTTTCGTAAGGAAAGGAGTGATAAGGAATACGATAAGGTGTAAATGGATTTACTACGGCCCTTAGTAAAAGACCATTGCAGACCCAAGCATTGATTTGAACCTCGTCTAAATCATCAACATCATCCCCTAGTTCCATTCCTACTTCACGGGCATACTCTGCATCCATAATGCCCCAATACTCTAAAACTTCAAATTGTCCTGATCCATAATCTTGAGATCTATGATCATCTTTTAACTCATGTTCGTAATCTTTTTCAACATAATTAGAACCCATCATTAAACAGTCTCTAATTGCATCTTTATCAAAGTAAGGAAGTTTGCTTAAAGCTCTTACCTGTGATCTATTAAGCTTGTGTCTATGAAAAACGTATTCACACTCTTCAATGTTGGTAGCGTTTGGATCAGGAAAGAAATCCCAAATACTAACAAACTCAATACGCGGAACTCTGACTGATATAGGAGAATAGTTACGTTCTCCTTCTTCTCCTTCTTCCCAACGATTTAATGTTTTGTTGAAATTAAAAGGGCCTTTAACAATACCTGTTCCAAATAGTGCAGATTCAAATAAAGCATTTCTAATTTCACTTGATCCGTTAGACTCTTCAATCTGGTCATGTACAAGTTTTTCCATTCGTCTAGCTGCTTTTGCTGCTGGATCAAGTTCTAATGCTTGTGGTGACGGTGAAAGTCCTTCTTGAAACATTCCTGATTCTTCTGCTTTTTGCTCAATAAACTCTTCTTCAAATTTACCTGAGTTAAAGGTTGCTCCAGCCTTTAATGCCTTACCATCTCCTTCATACCCTACATCATAAGGATTCTCTTGAGGAGATTCTTCTTCTTGCATCATTACTTCTGGAGTTGTTTCTATACCAGGAACAGGATTATTAATATCCAAATGAACATGTTCAGAAATTCCTTCAGGTATTTTAGTTTCGCTAATACCTATAGGAAATTTACCTGCTCCAAAAATAACATCAACTAACTGTCCGAATGCTGCTAATACTTTTGTTTTTGTAACTTTTACAAAGACTCTAGATTTTTCAGTTTCTCTAAATTTTAAATGTTTAGGATATAAACCACGATAATTGTGATAGGCCGTAATCCAACGATTTTCATCTAAGTCTCTTGCACTGTCAGCAAGATCAAAACGGCTTTGAAGCAGACCTACAAATTGATTACGAAGATCTTCTTCTAAAACTAAAGCTTGGCCTTCTTCTCCTTCTACATTCTCTACATATATAGAGTCTGCATTGTCTCCAAACATATCAGTATTTTCTGCCATTATCTTCCTCTTATTCTTTGTCTAGTTTTACAGACACAGACATTAATACTCTACCCCAAGTACTAGCTCTAAGTCTCCAACTGAAAAGTCTGGTGTTACATCTGTTCCTGCAATAAATGCAAAACAAAAAACACTTGTAGTTCCTGAAGCGGCTTGAAGTAAAAGAGGAAACCTTGATTTCCATTGATCAGTTGTTTCATATGTTTCACTTTGTCTATCAAAATTATGAACTCTACCACCACCATAATTATAGTTATCTGCTGAACTATCAAGCGTTATTCTTCCTAAAACTTTTGCAGTAGCAAAATCAGCATCAGATACATTTCGTGCAGCGTTTACAGTGCCTACAGATTGATTTACTTGACAGAAAAATAATTCAATGTCACAAAGTGAATTAGATTTAGATACAATCATAGCAGATACTAATTTAGAACACTCTCCTTTTTTTCCAACTGCAAGAGGTACTTCTGTCGTATCAAATAATATATCATTATTTGCATAAGTAACTCCTGTAACAGTAGGTGTTACTCTTATAACTCGTCTAGCCTGTTGATTCATAGCCATTATTTATCCCCTCTAATATCCAAATTCTGTGTCTATAGGCCGGTAAGCCTGTTCTAATCTAAAATTTCTCATTCTATTAATTGGATCATTGATTCTAGGCCGTGACATAATTAAATATCTTAGCGCATCGTAAGCATGATCAGGTGCGTGTGTATTTACATCTTCAGGTCTTGTTTTATCCATTGGAATACTTTGTAATTCTTTTATCAAGTTTGGACAAGTATGAAATATTTGCATCTTTGGTCTTCCGCTTGGTTGAATCTTTAAGTATTCGTGTATTTGAATCTTTCCTTGTATTCTATTTTTATCAGCCCTTCGCAATTTATGACCTGAACGAACTAGCGTTTCACCTACTGTTGGGCCTGTTGTTCCTGTTCTTGCCCAAGCGGCTGTGTCTAGTACTCCTGGTACAGCGAAAGGATCGGCTATTTCCATTTCTGTAATAACTTGACCTAAGTCCTGACCTGTTAAATTCTTTTGATATAACTCTCTGTAAACTACTAATGTTCCGTCTGTTGAATCAACCGCTGCCCATATACATGCGCTTTCTGATGCGTATCCGTAGTCAATTCCTTTTACTCTTTCCCAAGAAATTGGAATTTCAAAAGGAGGTATAACGTGTGCAGCAGTATCAAACTCTGCAAAAGCTGCTCCTTCTGTTATATCCCAATTACCTTCTAATAACTGTCTGCGCTGTACAGGAGGAAGTGCTTTTAGCATCTCCTCGTACCTTCCATCTTCTGAAAGATACGGATTGTCGTCTAGTCTAGCAGGAATAAATCGTCTTGTAAGACCATCATCTCCTTTAAAAGACTCTCCTGGCTCATTTGGGTCAACATATCTTTTCTTAACCCAATGTGCGCCAACGCCTCCAGGGTTAGCTGTGCAGCGAAGATAAGGTTCGATTGTTGGATCTGTTGTACGAAGCCTTGAAGCTAAGTAATTCCATCCAAACTCTGTAGGTAAATGAGTTATTTCATCAAAACCTATCCAACTATATGCCTGTCCTTGATAACGATATACATCTGCATCTCTTTCAAGGAAGCCAAACTCTATCTTTGCTCCACTAGGGAAATTCCAAAGCTTCTCTACTTCTCTAAACTTACATCCAGGAAAGGCCCGTGGGTATAATTCTCTGGATTTATCTATTAACTCTCTTAATTCAGGCATTGATCGTCTAAGTATCAACGCTCTGTGTGCTGCACGATGGCAAAACCTTAACGGATCTACCAACATTGCATAAGACTTTCCTCCTCCGGCTGCTCCACCATACAAAACATCTCTTTCTGGTGCAGCTAGAAACTCTGTTTGCGGCCCCTCATTCGGTGCGAAGATAACATTACTTTCGTATACTTGTTGTTTGACTGTTTCGGGTAAGTGTTTTTCAATGTCTTCTTTGGTAATGATCTTTCCACCAACAGTTTCTTTGGAGGCTGGCTCATCCAGCTTTCCTTGTATTTTCCGTTGCTTTCTGATCCCTTCTTTTGCATTTTTTAACTTAACCTCAATCTTCTCTGCTCGTTTTTCTTTAGATCTTAATGAGCGTCTAGCATTTCTTTTTGCTATTGTATCCGAATGATAACTGTAATTAGCAGATTTAGTTCCTTTTCTACGTCCTACTTTCTTTTTAGGGGTTCCATCCAGCTTTAAAACAAACTCACCCTTCTCGTCTGTCTGATAATATTCTGGATTGATGTCCCATTCGTTCTTCAGAGTTTCTTTTCCCATAATTTATATCTATATGCTTCTGCAATCCTCTTCCTGATAAGGGCCTTCCGGTTTTATATTGTAACCATTCGGCTCCTTCTCTAGGATTAATGGAATTTACAAGTACAGAATTTACAACATTCTGGAAAACTTTCAGATGTTCTTCATTCGGTATAACATAATCCGAATTATTTTCATCTATATCATAACCAAACGGAACAGAGCCTGCTCCACGCTTCTTACGCATAGCCTAAAGATTCAGCCTCTGCCTCTACGATAATATGATTATCTGCTTCTTTAGCAGGCAATATAAAGATACCGCCGTCTGAGGTATGATTAACACTCACTCGATCCGTTTTTCCTAGTCCTATTCGGTCTAGAATTGTTTGTGCAGCTTGTAAACGTATGTTAGCTTGTGGTATAGGATCTTCAGAATCCATCACATGCACTAGTTTAATCGCTGCTTTAGGTGCAGACTGAGCAAGAATATGAGAGGCTAAGTCTATCATTTCTTCTTTAAGTGATTTAATAACTTGAGAATAGCTGCCTTCGGCATATCCTGCTAACTCTGCTGCCTTTTTAGGGTCACCTCCAGTATTTACCAGGTTATCTAAGAAGCTTTGTTGCTTTTCAGATAGCTTTCTTTTTCTATTTGCCTGGGGCTGTGCTGAAAGTTGCGATAAATACTTTGAAGTTGTATTGGTTTCTTCATTCATAACTACCTATTATAGGGCTTAATATTGGATTTGTCAAGTGTTTTTTAAAATATATGAAAATAAGTGTTAAAAAGCTTGACAAAATGCGAATCTGACTGTATACTAGAGTAACAGGGCCGAAGGGTTTAGCGTATTATAATGCTTTAAAAGCTTTATAAGCTTTAAAAGCTTTATAAGCTTTAAAAGCTTTTACACAAAGCACCTAAAAATAATAATAATCTATTTATCTTGTCAAGCATTGTAATGGGATAGGGCCGATCCAATGGTTCCAAAGTTAAAATGCTTTGAAATGTACGCTATTGTGTTTATATAGGGGAGGGGGCACCGTGGCCTCCTGCGTACCCCCTTGCTTGCCAACGCTTCCCAAACTTTTCAACGCTTCCCAAGCTTTCCCCACTAGATTAACAATATTAAAATGATTCCAAAGTGTAGCGCGCTTTAAATGAGTCTAATTCTCATTCGCATTTACATTTGAAACATTGAAAGCTTGGCAAAGTTTGCGCAAGTGTGAGCGTAAATAGTTCCAAAGATTTAAAAAGACTTAAAAAGTGTTAAAAAGTTATTTTATCCTTTTAAATTTTACAAGCTTTTCAATGCTTTACAAATAATTACAAGCCTAATAAATATATTCCTCAATTAATAAACTTTATATGTTGACAATCTTCGCAACGTCTGTATCATGGTTAGCAGTTAAATACATAACACAAGGAAACAATATGAACTCTATAACACTTCACAACACTGTGAAAATAGTAGTTAAAAAACCTTCGGAGCTTAGCGGTGATAATGGATATTGTAGACACATCTATATCACAAATAAGGAAGGAACCACTATCTCCGTTGACATATTTTATGACGATAAGGATAAAGATGGTTTATTCATTATAGAAAGTTAATACCACTCTACACATTTTAATAAGTGTGTAGACTAGTTTTAACTTGAGATAAGAGGAAACTGAAAGATGAACATATTAAATACTAGAAACTATGGGGATTTTGACAACATCGAAAACGATGTAAAAACTCTACACAATATAATCAGTAGGCAAGGCACAACATTGTTGGCTGACTGCATAGCTGAACATATAGGCCAAACATCACTTAAATTTGACCTATCTTTTGATGAATCTAAATTGGCATTAAAAATGCTGATACAAGAATTAGAAGAACAGACACTTGAAAGAATATAAATCACGACAATTAAAGGAAACTAAGACATGATACAATTACTTAAAGCGTTAAGGCTAAAGCCATCTAAAAAAAATGCAGAGAAAATTCAAAAGCATCTAAAAAAGCACCCCTTTTCTGCAACAGTTATGAGGCCAAGCGATACCGCGTTAATTCACGAACTAATTAAACAAGGAAACTAAGACGATGACATTATTTGATCAATTAGAAGAAGATGTAAAAGATTTCAAGGAACGCAGAGCATTAGATATAGTTTATGAAAATACTTGTAAAGACGTGGGAGACATGGGCGGTTTAAGTGGATTAGTAGACTATTGTTTAGTGAATGGGTTTATTGCAGAGGCAGAGCTTTTAAAAATAACTTTTGGAGAATAAGACATGATACAATCAATAAATGAATACCAATTTTCAGATGCTTTTCATAAAATGGGGAGAGATAATCAATTTTCATACGAAGGCTTAAAAGCTTTATATAATTATCTAGAAGAGTTAGGTGACGATATAGGCGAGCAAATAGAACTGGATGTAATCGCTTTGTGTTGTGAATATTCCGAATATGATAGCTTTAAAGAGTTCCAGGAAGCTTATGGGGTCGACTATGGATCTTTGGAAAAAGTGCAAGAATATACAACAGTCATAAAAATTGATGATAATAAATTCATCATTCAACAATTCTAATGGGGAGCAATTAAAAATGAAAAGAATTATATTTAATCTGGTCATGCTTCTGTTATTCTTTATCTTACTTGGCCTGATGGGTCAACAAGACTATGAGCAAGAGATTCAAGATGCAGAAACATATAAAAATATGGTATGTGACGGCTACTGGCCTGATTATAAAAACCTAGAATTAAATTGTGATAGGGAGGAAGCTAATGAGTAATAAACAAACTGATGAGATCATAGAAAAACAAAAATATACCTATATAGTCACGGAGCAGTCCGTGGATGAGAGGACAACTGAAATCTCCTCTACAGTCAAATTGACTTGGGATGAAATACAAAGCATATATCGTGAAGCTTTTGATGATGATAAAAAAGTCGTTAAAGGTTTGGAGGGATATGTTGATTGGAGTGATCAGAGATTTACGGATGATGAAATCTTGAACAAAATCAAAATAGAGGGTTCTTATCAAGGAATTGACTATGGCGAGAATTGTGAACTTTATATCAATGGAGATATTGAGGAGGAGGAAGCTAATGAGTAACAAACAGCATGACGAATACCTAGAGCAAAGCCTAGAGAATGCTATGGAATACTACCAGAATGATTATGAAACTATGGCTAAACGTATTGGTATTCCGATAGCGTGGCGATCAGAGTGGATAGCTGAGATGGTCAAACTGACTTTAGAATATGATAATAAAATGGAGTGGACATAATGGTATTGTGTAGAAATTGTGAGAACGTAGCTGTAGTTTATGATACGATAGGTACTACTAAATTATATTACTGTGGCTATTGCTACGTTGAAATACAATTAAAAAAGGATTCAAAAAAGTTCACCGCACAACATCGGAGTAATATCCAACGTATAAAGCAAGATAAAATTGTAACATTATGATAAAGAGGAATAGCATGAACAACAACGATATACCATGTGCAGTCATGGCAGACTTGAGAAGATACGAGAACGAGATGGAAGAAGCTGAGAACCAGGAGCTATTGGAGTTTGAAGTTCGCTTAACTTTTGACACAGTAGTACGAGCTTATAATAAGCAGGATGCACAAGAAAGAATATGTGATTCGAAACATGCGGTGCTAGTTGATGAAAGTATTGCTGACTTGAATGGCATTGATTTTGAATGACATGGAACTGAGTGCAAGCTAAAGACTTATAACTAAAAGTTATTTGACAGAGGTAAGTGTTTGATTTTATTATTAAAAGTGAGGAGAAAGTAAATGTTAATTCAGTTAAGTTATTGGGATATTGAAGAAGCTGTTATAGAATACTTACAAAAAAAATATCGTTGTAAATTTGAGTCTATGCAGTTTCAAGGAGCAATTTTAGAAACAACAGAGACTACTTACGCTTATAAAAAAGATAAAGATGGAAGGGAAGTTGTTGACAGAGATAAGACAAAAGAAAAAAAGACAAGACATGCCTTTGATGGTGACTCTGAATTAGAATTTTACATTGAACCTTTGGAGAATAAAGATGACATATAAAGACGAAATCCTAACAGATGTTTTAACAGATATTGCAATGACTTGGCAAGATCATAAACAATTAGAAGAAGAAGAACAAAGACAGCAAGAAGAAGAGGAGGAAGCATGAGTAATATGAACTGTTGGCACTGTAACGAACAATTAATATGGGGCGGAGACCATGATATAGAAGAAGAAAACGAAGATTATATGATGGAAACTAATTTAAGTTGTCCTAAATGTAACTCATTTGTAATGATATATTTACCAAAAAATACAGGAGGAGAAGCATGAAGAAACTATATATGTTTAGTAACACAGTTACTGTTACTGAGGAAACTCAAGTTGAAGCTAAATCTTATGACGAAGCGGTTGATATATTTTTATCAGGCGGTGGAGTTACAGATGAAGTTGATGCTAATGGTGGAGACTGGGAATGTATTGATAATCCTGATGAACTAGAAGAGGAGGAAGCACATGAGTAAAATATTAGAAGCGTTACATGAAGCAAGTATATCTACAGCCTGTTTGTTAGATGATATTGCAGTAGACGAAAATAATGATATTAAAATTTTTGAAGTAGAAAAAGATATAAAACATATACAAGACCAAATAAGAATTATAGAAAACTTTTTAATTGAATGAGGTGCGTGATGAATAGAGAAGAATTTTTTTCCTGGTTAGAGGAGGATGTTTCTCAATGAACATATTTTATTTTTCTGATTGTCCAATTGAATCGGCACAAGCACAGCCAGACAAGATGTTGGTTAAGATGCCCTTAGAAACGGCTCAGATGCTCTCTACTGCACACAGAGTACTAGATGGGGATGAGTATGCAGATGCTAATGGATTGTACAAGACAGCTTACAAGAATCATCCGTGTACTATATGGGCTAGAGAATCTAGCTCTAATTACTTTTGGTTATATCTACACTTTGTAGCTCTTGGTAACGAGTATACTTATAGATATGATAAGACACATGCAAGCATTACAAAACTTCAAGAGCCTTTAGCAAAAGTACCAAGTAGTATTGTGCAAGGTGAAATGACATCACTAGCACAGGCAATGCCAGAGCAGTACAAAGATTCTGATTCTATCAAAGCCTATCGTAACTACTGCATAAACGAAAAGCATTATGCAAAGTGGGAGAAGAGAAGAGACAAGCCTACCTGGTGGATAAAATGATTGACACAGAATCAGGACACACTTTGGAAAGTAGCTATTGGACAGGCGATCAATACGACATAGAGCAAGAGCTTGACAATCTTGATAATGAAAAAAAGAGATGGCAATTCAAAGACTTAGACTATGAAACTCTTGCAGATGAAGTTAAGAGGTTGTATGAGGGTTGACTTGTAAATGGAAACGTGCTATACTCTTTAACATGTTTAAAACATTTAACACGACAACCACTACAACAACATAATCTATTTAATATGTTAAAACATTTTAATGTTTTTTAAAAGGGAGTTAGTTGGGGTTATTGTTAGTAACAAAAAGTTATTTATACATGACTAAAAGTTATTGGACAAATGAAATTATATATGGTATACTTTGTAAGTTTAATAAAACTGCAATGACATTATACCTATAGGAGCTACAGAATATGTCATTTAATAATTGGGAAAACGAGAGAGCCTATGGCAGTATGTCTGAGGATGAAAGGATTGTTGACATTTATTCTCAAGCATTTGTAATGGGCATGGGAGTTAGATGTCCTACGAAGTTTGCCCTAGTTAATAGATTCAGAAACTTCTGCGAAACTAGAGATGATGGACTGCTTCCAAAAACAGAGCGTGAGATATATGATCTAATACCAGATTTTATAGAACACTTGGCTAGAATTTAATTTATGTGCAAAAGGAGAAGAAAGAATGACAACAGAAATAAACGGTATACCTAGTGTAGTAGAGGGTATAGCCTACTACCCCTATGTAACTGTTCCTAACGAGAGATTTCAACCTGCCTTTTATGAGGTAAGTGTTGCGGTGTCGGATGAAACCTTTGATAAGTTTAAGAGCAAAGGGTACGTCAGTTGTTTTGCGGCGGGGCAGAGAAACTTTACGCCTGATCCTGTAATTGTATTTAAGAAGTTTGCTTACAACAATGATGGATCACCCAACAAGCCACCACGCTTAGTTGATACGGAAGGAAAGGATGTTGATCTAAACGTAGGCAACGGCTCTAAAATTAAAGTACAATGGAAGCATGTCGAATACAAAGGAAAAGGAAAAGCGACAGTCAAGCGACCAGAGTTAGTAGCCGCCCAGGTAGTTGAGCTAGTGGAGTTTGCTGGCGGTGACTCACCTGCAACCAGAAACGAAGACCCTGACTTGGAGTTTTAATTATGGAACAAGCACAACAGACAGAAAAGAAGTGGACATACATTGTGGATGGAGAGTCTTACGATGCGTCTAAACTTCCTAGCCAATCTCAACAAGCGTTCAAGCTGATGGTTGAAGCGAACAAAGATTTGCAACAGTTGAATAAACAACAAGCAATTCACACAGCGGCCTTGACTCAGTTAAGGACAATCATTGAAAGCGATTTAACAGAGGAGGCTTTGATTCCAAACGGTAGTGACACTAATGACTCAGACGAATAACGCATCAGGAGAGAGCTTGTGGAAGCTGTTGAAAAAGGTTTTAAGTATACACACTTGTCATGTCCATCGTGCGAACACAATGGATGCTTTTCAATTAACGAAGATGGTTCGGGGTATTGCTTCTCATGTAAGGAATACGTTGCCGAAGTTGAAAATGTAGAGGAGTTAGCTCAAGGAAAACAAATAAGAAATGTAAAAGTAGAACGCTCAAATGTTGTAGAGTCAGAGCTTGAAGGAATGTTTGGTGCTTTGACAGACAGAGGAATATCAGAAGAAACAGCTAAGAAGTTTGGAGTTAAGATAATTACGAACACGCAAGGCAAAGTTGTTCAACACATCTATCCTTACTTCACATCAAATGAAATCACAGCGGCTAAAACACGGTATGTGGATCAAAAGTTCTTTTCTTGGAAAGGCTCTGCTCCTAATACAGGACTGTTCGGACAGCAGATAGCGCCGAAGTCTGGTAAGTTTATTACCATAGTTGAAGGTGAGTGTGATGCAATGGCTGGCTTTGAGTTGTTCGGTGGTAAGTGGCCTGTAGTAAGCATTAAGTCTGGAGCCGCAGGCGCAGTCAAGGACATCAAAGAGTCTTTGGAATTTGTTGAAGGATATGAGAACGCTGTAATTTGTTTCGACAATGACAAGCCAGGAAGAGAAGCCGCAAGAAAAGTAGCAAGAGTTCTGAAGCCGGGTAGTGCTAGGATAATGACCTTACCTAATGGGTTCAAAGATCCTAATGAGATGCTTAAAAAGAATGCTCATTCTGCTTTTGTAAAATCTTTTTGGGAGTCTAAAATATACACGCCGTCTGGTGTTTTGAATGTGTCAGATAGTAAGGATAAGTTCAAGGACAGAGAGAAGAAAGAAGCCGCACCCTATCCGTGGAAAGGTTTGAACGATAAGCTCTATGGTCTAAGACAAGGAGAGCTAGTAACCTTGACAGGTGGTACAGGTCTTGGTAAGTCTTCGGTAACTAGGGAGCTTGAGCATTGGCTAATCAAAACAACAAAGGACAATGTAGGCATCATCAGCCTTGAGGAAGATTGGCGAAGAACAGTTGATGGTATCTTATCTATCGAAGCGAATGCCAGAATGTACATTGATCATGTTCGAGAACAGTTTACAGAAGAACAGATTGATAAGATGTTCGACATACTATACGATGGTAAGAACAAGAATCGAGTATGGATTCATGCACACTTTGGAACAAATGACATAGATGAAATCTTTTCAAAGCTACGGTTTATGATCGTAGGGTGTGATTGTAAGTGGATAGTAGTAGATCATTTACACATGCTGGTTTCTTCCCTTGCCGTAGGTGACGAGAGAAGGTCTATAGATAATATAATGACTAGGCTTCGCTCCCTCGTAGAAGAAACAGGAGCAGGTCTAATACTCGTTTCACACTTGCGTAGGGTAGATGGTAACAAGGGACATGAAAATGGCGTGGAGACTTCCTTAAGCCATCTGAGAGGCAGTCAAAGCATAGCCCAACTGTCCGATTGTGTTATATCCTTAGAACGTAATCAACAATCAGACGATGCTACCGAAGCAAACACCACAAAAATAAGAATATTAAAGAGTAGATACACGGGTGATGTAGGAATAGCTACACATCTTGTATACGATAGAGACACAGGAAGACTTTCTGAAATAGATATAGACGACCTGACACTTTCAACTGACAAGGAGCAAGAGACAACTTTAAATCTTGACCAGCTATGACAAGAGTAGTATTCGACATTGAGACAGACTCATTAAAGCCTTCTAAAATATGGTGTTTAGTTGCTAAGAACATAGATAGTGGACAGCTATACACGTTCGGGCCTGAACAGATCGAACAAGCGTGTGATCTATTGGAGAAAAGTAATTACTTGGTAGGTCACAACATCTTGGGCTATGACATTCCAGTACTTGAACGCTTAACAGGAAGAAAAGTTGTTAGTGAGAATACCAAAGTAGTAGACACTCTCATTCTATCTCGGTTATTTAACCCAACTAGAAGCGGCCCTAACGCACACGCACTTGCAACATGGGGCGCACCTTCACGATTAAACTTTCCTAAGATTGTGTTTGAAGAGTACGATAGATACTCAGCAGAAATGCTAGACTACTGCATCAGAGATGTTGAACTAAACTTAGAAGTTTTCAAGTACTTACAGAAAGAAGGTAAAGGATTTTCTGTTAAGTCGGTGATGCTAGAGCATGAGGTATCTAAGATATTAGAAAGGCAAACAAAGCAAGGCTTTCTTATAGACCAAGAGAAAGCATACCTTCTTCTAGCTCAACTAAGAGAACGTCTAGGAGAGGTTGAAGAAAATGTCAGGAAGATATTTAAACCTAAGATAGAGGAGATTGTCTTAACACCTAAACGCAAGAAGGATGGAAACATTAGCAGAGTTGCTAAAGGAGGAAGACTTACTAACGAAGAGTACGAACAGGCTGTCGCTAAAAATAATCTTGAGCCTATTAAAAGGTATAAGACCGTTGAGTTTAATCTAGGTTCAAGAATGCAAATAGGACAGTATTTACAAGAGTTTGGCTGGAAGCCACAGAAATTTACAGAGCATGGAAGACCCATTGTAGACGAGAAAGTTTTAATGGGAGTGAAAGGAATACCAGAAGCTTCACTTATTGCAGAGTACCTACTGGTTCAGAAAAGAATAGCTCAAGTGGATTCCTGGTTAAATGCAATAGACGATAAAGATGGGAGAGTACATGGCTTTATTAAAAGCACAGGCGCAATCACAGGACGAATGACACACATGAAGCCCAACATGGCACAGGTTCCTAACTTGGGTTCACCCTATGGAAAAGAATGTCGAGAGTGCTGGATTGTAAATCAAGGTAATAAACTTGTTGGAATTGATGCAAGTGGATTGGAAATTAGAATGCTTGCTCATTACATGAAAGACGAGGACTATAGGAATGAAATCATTAACGGAGATATACACACCACTAATCAAAAACTTGCAGGACTTGAATCAAGAAATCAGGCGAAGACATTCATATATGCACTCATATACGGAGCAGGAAATAAGAAACTTGGACAAGTGGTTGGAGGAAATACGAAAGATGGAGAAAGACTTAAGCAACGTTTCCTTCATAATTTGGGAGCATTCAAGGATCTCAAGAAAAGAGTGTCAGAGGCGGCTGGAAGAGGGTACTTGAAAGGATTGGACGGTAGAAAGATTCTTATTCGAAGTGAGTACGCCGCCCTTAACACGCTCTTGCAAAGCGCAGGAGCAGTAGCAATGAAAGAAGCTTTAGTAATTCTAGATAAGAAGATTAAAGAGAAAGGATACGAGTCTGAGTTTGTAGCTAATGTGCATGACGAGTGGCAGATAGAAGTAAGAGAAGATCATGCAGAGGAGGTAGGTAAAGCAGGTGTTGAAGCAATACAAGAAGCAGGAATATCTTTAGGATTGTTCTGTCC
>VTLG01014887.1_pt1 | contig 22902 bp, 40 predicted proteins | sample 4694571 | NCBI WGS metagenome assembly VTLG01 (sample SAMN12604809, study PRJNA352737) | marine metagenome | biome: ENVO:00000447; feature: ENVO:00000209|ENVO:00000569|ENVO:01000036; material: ENVO:00002151; isolation source: viral sequences binned using virsorter ...
CTTTTCTTTTTTTACACGCAAAATTGGGGGTTTAGCCCAGGGGGAAGAGGCATTAACGCAAAAAGGGGTTTACTATTTGTTAGTTTATCTACTTAGTTCAAACCAAAACGAAATAAAAAAAGATGGGGACAATTTATAAATGCATGAAATGCAAAAAGGAGCGAATGTTAGAGAAAGCAACAATTTTTGTAATCAATGGAAGTGTTGAAGTTAAGGAGGCAAAATGCCAATGTGGAAATTTTATGAAAGCAAAACCAAAAGGAGGGATGCCATCACTTATAAGAACAGAGCCAACATTAAACAAGAAATAAATGGGAAAGGGTCGCAAGAAATTACCAACTGCATTAAAAAAAATGCAGGGGACAACTGAAAAGAGCAGAGAGGTTGAGAATGAAATGCAAGTTGAATTGTGTTCATCATTACCTGATGCACCTGAATTATTGAGTGAAATTGGAAAAGGAGAATGGTTAAAAGTAACGCAACAATTGTTTAATTTAAAGATGTTGCATTCAGTAGATTTAAGATTGGTTGAGGCGTATTGCAATGAGATTGCATTATATATTGAAAGTGAGCAATGGTTAAGGCAGAACGGCAGGGTTGAGGAATTTAAAAACATTGATGGAATGGTTACAAGATCACAGGCAAACCCACATCAAAAAATTGCTAAGGATGCATTGGCATCTGCATTAAAGTTGGCAACTCAATTTGGATTAACACCCGTTGCGAGGGCATCAATTTCAGCACCAACAGTAAACAACAATACGCAAATAAATAATTATTTTGAGTAAATATTATTTTGACAAAGATTCAGCAATAAGAGCAATAAGTTTTATTGAGAAATTTTGCACACACACAAAAGGCGAGTTAGCAGCAAAGCCATTTTTATTGGAGGATTGGCAAAAGGAAATTGTTGGAAATATATTTGGTTGGAAAGATGAGAAAACAAATTTAAGAAAATACAGAACAGTATTTGTTGAAGTTCCAAGAAAGAACGGGAAAACAACATTATGTGCGGCCATCAGTTTGTATATGTTATTTGCAGATAGTGAAAGAGGATCAGAAGTTTATGCAGCAGCAGGGGACAGAAACCAGGCAGGAATTGTTTTTGAGATTGCAAAGGGAATGATATTAAATTCACAAGAATTAACAAGCCGCTCCAAAGTTTTCAGAAATTCAATCACACATGAGGCAAAGGGTAATTTCTTCCAAGCCATTTCATCTGATAGTAAAACAAAACATGGTTTTAATGCCAACTGTATTATTTTTGATGAATTGCACACACAACCAAACAGAGATTTATGGGATACCTTAACAACATCAACAGGAAGTAGGAGGCAACCATTAACAATTGCAATCACAACAGCGGGTTATGATAGGCAATCAATTTGTTATGAGGTTTATGATTATGCAAAGAAAGTGCAAGATGGAGCAATTGATGATGATACATTTTATCCTGTAATATTTGAGGCAGATGATGATGATGATATTACATTGGAGGAAACATGGAAAAAAGCAAACCCAAATTTTGGCATATCATTAAGGAAAGATTACATGATTCAGGAATCAAAAAAGGCGGTTAATGTTCCATCTTATCAAAACACATTTAAAAGGTTGATGTTAAATATTTGGACAGACAGCCAAACGCAATGGATTGGCCATGATGAGTGGGCGGAATGCAACCAAGATTTTGATTATTCAAGTTTGGAGGCAATGGAATGTTGGGGCGGTTTGGATTTAGCATCAACACGAGATATAAGTGCATTTGTTTTAGTTTTTAGTGTTGATGAAAAAATTATTGTTTTGCCGCATTTGTTTATCCCAAAAGATAACGCAAAAAAAAGGAGTGATAGAGATGGGGTGAATTATATGGAATGGATAAGGGATGGCCATGTAATAGGAACAGAGGGAGATGTTGCAGATTACAATTTCATTAAATCAAAAATAAATGAGTTAAGTAAAAAATATCGCATTCAATCAATTGCTTATGACAGATGGAATGCCTCACAATTAGTGATTGATTTGCAAAATGATGGGGCAAACATGGATCCATTTGGGCAGGGTTTCGTTTCAATGTCAGCACCTACAAAAGAATTGGAAAAGATTATTTTGGGAAAACAAATTATTCATAATAACAATCCCGCAATGAATTGGATGTTGAGTAATGTTGCAATACAAGAAGATCCAGCAGGAAATTTGAAAGTTGCAAAAAATAAGAGTAAGGAGAAAGTTGATGGAATTGTTGCATTGGTTATGGCAATTGGTGAAATGATGAGCGGTGAAGATTTAACAAGTGTGTATGATGGGAGGGGAATATTAACATTTTAAAATAAAATATGGACAATAAAATATTAGCATTATTAACGCCAGAGGGTTTTGATGACAGATTTTGGGATGTTGCAGCACAAACAAAAACATATAAAAAGGCATATGAAATTGTTGAGCAAGAATGCGAGCAACATTTTAAAATGAGGCGATATTCAGACTATAATAGTTTTAGAAATTGCAGAGATAAGAGGTTAAAAAGGGTGCAAAAAACAATTTAACATAATAAATTAGTTTACTTATTCCCTATCTAGTAATTGATTTTATATGTTTTTTAATGTATATATACCACAAAACCATTAAAACGCCTTAAAACGCATAAAAAGGGCATTAAATTAAATTTAACAAATGCAACCAAGTTGCACAAAAGTTAATATTTTAAATCGTATAATTGCGAAAATTCTTATAAGATTTGGGCATAATTGATACAATAAAAAATGTGTTTAATCCATCAAAAGATGAAGTTAGACACGATCAAAGATCTTTAAATGTAGTCCCAGCATATGGGAGTGCGGTTAAGGTTGGGAGTGATAACGCATTAACATTTACAGCGGTTTGGGCTGCAATCAGATTATTAAGCGAAAGTGTTTCAAGTTTACCATTGAATGTTTTTACAAATTCCAATGGTGATAAAATTGTTGCTGAAAATAATCCTGTTTATTCTTTACTAAAAATAAGGCCAAACAATTATCAATCAAAAATTACATTCTTAGAAAAAGTAATGATGGATTTACTTACAAAAGGAAATTCATATATTAGAATTGAAAGAAACAGGGGAGCAATACCAACAGCATTATTACCTTTAAATGCTGATGATGTAAATATTAAATTTATTGATGGAGTTTTATTTTATGAAACAGGATCAAATATTTATGATGCATCTGATATATTGCATTTTAAAACAATCACAAAGGATGGAGTTATTGGATTAAGCCCAATTGATCAATGTAAAAATTCAATCGGTTGGGGTATGGCAGTTGAGGAATTTGGAAACACATTCTTTAAAAATGGTGCAAAATTGAGTGGCGTTCTGCAAACTGATAGGGCATTAAGTGAAACGGCAATTGGAAGATTAAAAAACTCTTTTAATAATGTTTATGCACAATTGACGGGATCAAATTCAACTGTTGTTTTAGAGGAGGGGTTGACATTTAAACCAATTTCAATCTCAGCAGAACAAGCCCAATTTTTAGCAAGTAGAACATTTAGCATTGAGGAAGTTGCGAGAATATTTAATATACCTCCACATATGCTTAAAGATTTAAGCAAGTCAAGTTTCAACAATATTGAAATGCAATCACAGGAATTTGTTACTTATACACTTATGCCGTATTTAACAAGAATTGAGCAAGAAATGAATTTAAAACTATTTAGAACGAATGAGATTGGCAAAACTTTTGTTGAATTCAATGTAAATGGTTTATTAAGAGGAAACACAAAAGACAGATCAGAATTTTATAGGACAATGTTAAACATTGGTGCAATGAGCATTAATGAAATAAGAAATAAAGAAAACATGAATAAAATTGCAGATGGTGATAAACATTTCATGCAGTTAAACATGACAACAATTGATAAGATTGGGCAAGAAGAAACAGAGGTTTAATCATGAAAATTTGGGATAAAAAATATAACAATAGTATGGAGAAAAGATTATTTAATATTGAAACAAGAATGGAAGAGGGCGAAACAATGAACGTTGTTGGCCATGCATCAGTTTACAATACAATGAGTGAAGATTTAGGAGGATTTAGAGAAATTATTGCACCAGGAGCATTTGATGATGTTTTAGAAAATGATGTGAGGGCATTAATTAACCATGATGGAAATCTAATTTTGGCTAGAACAACAAGCGGGACACTAAAATTATCAACTGATGAAAAGGGTTTAAAATATGAGTTTGACATGCCCCAAACATCTTATGGTAAAGATTTGGCAATTTCAATGAAAAGAGGTGATGTTACACAATCATCATTTGCTTTTACAGTTGAGAATGATAATTGGGAAACAAAAGATGGAATGGATGTGAGAACGATTACAAAGGTAAAAAGATTATTTGATGTTTCGCCTGTTACTTATCCCGCTTATCCCGATGCTGATGATTTAGTTATTGCAAAAAGGAGTTTAAGCGTTTACAAAGAAAAACAAGAAAGATTGAAAGAGGAAAAAGATTTGGTTAAGCGTTCATTACTTAACTTAAATATTGAGTTACAAAAAAGGAAATAATTATTAATAAAAAAGAAAGCAGAATGAAAAATTCAAAAGAATTAAAAGAAATGCGTTCAGATATTATCGGAAAATTAGAGGAAATAAAACTAATTGCAGAAAATGAGGAGCGTGATTTAACAACTGAAGAAAACACATCAGTTGATGAGTTATTAACAGATGCAGACAATATGGATGCAAAAATTTTAAGAGCAGAAAAAATGGAAAAAGAAATCAGATTGGCAGCATCAACAGTTGGAACAACAGTTGCAAAGCCAGAAGTTAAAGAAGTAAGAGAATGGAGTTTATTTAAGGCAGTAAATGAAATGCGTAATGGTGGAAAACTTACAGGAGTTGAGGCAGAAATGCACCAAGAAGCAGAAAGAGAAAACAGAGGGGCATTAACTGGAATTGGAATGCCGTCATTTATGACTGAAAAAAGAACGATTGATCAAGCAAATTCAGCAATTGCACCATCAGTAACTGGAGCATATGCAGATGCATTAATTCAAAGTGGAGTTTATTCACAGGTTGGAGTTAATGATTTAGGTAATATGGCAGCAAATACAGTTATTCCTGTAACAGGGAAATCAACAGCAGCATGGGCAGCAGAAAATGCAACAGTTGCAGATACTGGAGCAGATTTTGGAAAGGTAACATTAACACCAAGCAGATTATCAGCAGTTGCAAATATTTCAAATGTAATTTTAGCACAAAATGGTGGAGCAGAGGCAGCAATAATGGCACAATTAGGGCAACAAGTTGCAACTAATATTGATGCAGCATTATTTGGATCATCAGATGTAACATCAGCACCAGGATCAATTGCAGGGACAACAGGAGTTTTAACATTTACAGAAGCAGGATCAGCAGATTTAGCAGGGGATGCATTAACGGCAATCCAAACTTTAGCGGATGATCATGGTTTAGATGGAAATCTAGGATTTGTTTACAATTGGGCAGCATATAAAGGTTTAATGTCAGATGCACAAGTTTCTAATGTTTCAGCAGCAATGCAAAATGATTTATTATTAGGTAGACCTGTTTATTTTTCAAATGCACCAGCAACTGTTGCAGCAACATCAGCAGATGGTTTATTTGGTGATTTTGATAGAGTGTATTTTTGCTCATTTGGGCCAACAACAATCACAGTTGATCCATACACAAATGCAATGAATAATGAGGTTAGATTAGTATTAAACAACCATTACGGTTGGGGAGTTGCAGATGGAGCATCATTTGTTAAATTCACATCATTAATATAATTTGATTGAAAATTTAAAGGGGTTGGTTTTAATCGGCCAACCTCTTTTTTTTTAAAATATAATATGAGATCATACAAAGTAATTACAGCGGCATTATCAAATGTTTTAACAACAGCAGAGGTGAAAAGCCATTTAAAAGTTGATACAACAGCAGATGATACATTAATTGATAATCTTATTGTTGCAGCAACAAACAGTTGCCAAGAATACACAAATAGATTTTTTTTAAAGACTTTAATTACACAATATGGTGATAATTGGAGTGATGTTTCAGAATTATTTAAAAGCCCTGTGCAAACTACTTTGTTTAATGTTAAATATTATGATACAGCAGGAGTTTTGCAAAATTTAGATACATCAAAATATACATTGGATAATGTTTCACAACCTGCAAGATTAGTTGAGGCACCAAATGAAAGTTGGCCAGATCATATTGATGGAATAAATGCAATTGAAGTTAATTATTATGTTGGAGTTGATACAGCATCAGAAGTTGATAATGCTATTAAACAGGCTTTATTATTAACAATTGGGCATTGGTATCAAAACAGAGAGGCGGTTATTGTAGGTAGGCAAGTAAATGAAATGCCAATGAGTGCAAAATATTTATTGGATCAATATAAAATACAAGTTGTAAGGTAATGCAAATTGGCGATTTAGACAGAAGAATAATTATTGAACAACCAATTAAAACTGCAAACAGTTATGGTGAAGAAACTTTGGAGTTTTCAACTTACAGAACAGTTTGGGCAAAGATGGAATGGAAAGGAGGCAGCGAAAAAGAGGAAACGCAAAGAATTACAGCAACATCAAAAATTTGTTTTTATATAAGAAATTTAGATATTAGTATAAACGAACAAAACAGAATAAATTATGATAGCAAATATTATTACATTAAAGTCATAAATGAGATTGAGGGGAGGGAAAGTTTTTTGGAATTAGAAACAGAAGAAAAAGATTAAATGGCAAAACCTGGAATAAAAGTTGAAGTTGATAAGGCAAATTTAAAAGTCATTAATGAAATGTTCAAACAATTGCCAAAACAAGTTGATAGAAACAAAGTTTGGGTTAAGTTTTGGAGGGAAAATTCAAAACCATTAGTTAAGGCAGCAAAGAATGAGGCAAACAAATTAGGAGGAACGGGGCAGTTAGCAAAAAGTGTTGGGTTTTTTACAACAAAAAGCAGCAGAAAATACAATGGTGGTTATGTAGGCCCAAAAGTAAAAGGAGCATTTAAAAGTAAGGAAAAAAGCGGATATTATGGTGCGTGGGTTGAATATGGAGGAAGTGTTAATTTTGGAGGCAAAGGAACGGGAAGAGATCAACCATGGATGGCAGATGCATGGAGTTCAGCACATCAGCAAGTTTTAAATAATGGGATGCGTGATGCACAAAAGATATTTGCAAGATCTGTAAAGTCGCATGAAAAAAGAATGGCAAAATACGGCAGATTAGGATATTAAAATGAAGAGTGGATTAGCAATATATAATATTTTGGCAAATGATTCTGATGTTACGGCATTGGCATCAACTAGAATATTCCCAAATGTTGCCAAAAATTCAACAACATTCCCGTTCATTATTTATGATGTAGAAAGTGAATCACCTACACATGACAAAGATGGAGTTTCAACATTGGATGAAGATTTTGTTATGGTTTCATGTTATTGTAAAACATATTCAGAAGCATCAGATTTAGCAAAAAAAATAAGAACGGCATTGGATAGGAAAAGCGGAAGTTATGGAGGGATAGATGTTCAATCAATTCAATATAATGGTTACAATGATACTTTTGATGATAATACAAGTGATGAGGGAGTTTATCGTAAAGCGTTAGATTTTAAAATTAGAATTATTAATACAATTCCAACTGTTTTTTCAAACACTTACTCTTTGGAGTTTGATGGAGTTGATGATTATTTGAATTTGGGAGATAACAATAGTTTTTCTTTTGGTGATGGATCAACTGATTCTGCATTTAGTGTTTCACTATGGGCTAAAATAAATAATGGAACAAGAGCACCATTATTTGCTAAGTCGGCAACAGATAAAGAATATCATATTTTAACAAGTGCATCAGATATTTTGAGAATTAGATTGTATGACAATAGCACAGATGCTTATATTCAAAGCCAAATGGATGCAGCAATAAGCACAAGCGGATGGAAAAATTATATATTTACATATGATGGGACAGGAAGTAATACAGGTTTGAATATTTATGTGAATGGGACAAATGTTGCACAAACCAAAACATCAAGTGGAAGTTATACCGCAATGGAAAACACATCATCAGATTTAAGAATTGCAACATCAGAGCAAAATGGTTTTTATTTGGATGGGCATATTGATGAATTTGCAATATTTAATATTGAATTGTCATCAGCACAAGCCACAGCAATATATAATAGTGGCGTTGTAACTAATTTGGAGGCACATGCGGGATTGCAGGGTTATTGGAGAATGGGTGATCCAACAGGAGCGGGAGTTTATCCAACAATTACTGATAATAGTTCAAATAGTAACAATGGGACAATGACAAACATGACAAGTGCAGACATAACAACAACAGTTCCATAATGGATAAAAATTACACATATATTATTGTTGATTCCAATGATTTGGATTATATTAATTTTAATCAAATAATTGAAAATAAAAACAGTTTAAGATACAATATAAAAAAAACAGAATTTATTGTAAAATTTAAAGGTGATACACCAACAGATTTAAAACAATATAAAAAATTTACACATTCTGAAATTTTAGTATTAACAAAGAATCCAGAAAATGGATGGATAAAAATATAAACATGAGATACGAATTATTAAAAGATTGGCCATCAAAAAGACATGGAAAAACAATCAGAAAAGGAACATTTGTTATAATAACAAAGAAAGAGGAATTGGAGCAATTAATTGAGTTGGAATGCATACCAAAACCAAAAGTTAAAAAGAAAAATAAAAAAAAGGATTAATTAATTATAAAAAAGAAAGAAAATGGCAATATTAAATGGAACGGACATAAAAGTTTATGACAGTGGAACAGGGCTATTAGTAGCATTTGCACAAAATGGAAGTTTAAACATCAATCATTCACTTAGGGAAATCACATCAAAAGAAAGTGGCGGTTTTAAGGAATCATTAGAGGGTTTAAGAGATTGGAGTGTTGATTTAGATGGAGCATACGCATGGACAGATGCAGCAGGAGCAGCATTAACCAATGGAGCGGATGATTTATTAAATAGTTACATGATAACTAGACAAGCATTAACAATTAAATTTGGAAATGTAGCGGCAGCAACTGGTGATACAGTTTACAGCGGCAGCGTTTGGCTAACATCATTCTCAGTATCAGCAGGAACGGAAGATACAGCAACTTATTCAATAAGTTTAGAGGGAACAGGGGCGATTACTCAGACAGTATCGTAATAATAATTTTTGGGAATAGGGGGATGATCTTGTTTAGGTTTGTTTCATCCCCTTATAACCCATTTTAAAACAAACAAGAGATGAAATATACATTTGTAGAAATAGCAGATAAAAAATATCCAGTAAAATTTGGATTCAATGCATTGAGAAAGTATGGAATAAAAACAAATACATCATTGCAAGATTTGGACAAATTAGGCCAAGACATGAAATTGAACGATGCATTAACATTGATTTTATGTGGGATTGAGGATGGTTTTAGAGCAGCAAAACAAAAATGCGAATTGGACATTGATACTTTATCAGATATAATTGATGAAGATTTTGATGCAATTGAAAAATGCATGAAAGTTTTGGGAGATCAAATGGGCGGTAAACAGGGAAAGCAGAAAGCCAACAAAACGAAAAAGCGTTAGGTTGGCAAGAGTTGGAATCAATTGCATTTGGGCAGTTGGGAATGAGTGTTGATGAGTTTTATAATATGTTGCCAAAACATTTTTGGAATAAAATGGACGGGTTTTATAAATTGGAAAACATAAGAGAGCAGCAGAAGTGGGAAAGAGTGAGATGGCAAACAACATTATTGTTAAACATTCAGTTGCCAAAAAACAAAACAATGAAACCAACAGATTTAGTTGAGTTTGATTGGGATAAAAAATTGCAAGTTGATTTTGACAAATTAAAAGCAAAGGCAGAATTTATTAAAAAAATGGAAGAGCATGGCAAATAAAGCAGTTGGTTTTTTAACTTTTAATTTTGGTGCAAATATGGGTGGTTTTAACAAAGCCATGAAAAAAGCACAAAGAAGTGTTAGAAAATTTGGTAGTTCCATGAAATCAATGGGTAAGTCAATGACAACTAATCTCACAATGCCATTATTGGCAGTTGGAGCGGCAGGGGTTAAGTTAGCAGTTGATTTTGGATCATCAATGACTAAAATTAGAACATTGGTGGGTGCAAGTGCAGAAGAATTAAAGTCATATGAAAAATCAGTTTTAGAATTATCAAAAACAACAGGCGTTGCAGCAGATGAGTTGGCACAGGGTTTGTTTTTTATTACATCAGCAGGATTAAGCGGACAGGCGGCAATTGATGCATTAGAAGTATCGGCAAAAGGAGCAGCAATGGGAATGGGTGAAATGGCTGACATTGGTAATGCCTTAACATCCATTATGACAGCATATGCAGATGAGGGAATGACAGCCGCAAAAGGTGGTGATTTGCTGCATGAAACATTAAAACAGGGTAAATTTGAGGCAAGTGAATTCATGCAGAAGTTGGGGAAAGTTATTCCAACAGCAGCAGCGGCAGGAATTTCATTTGAGGAATTAGGAGCAGCAGCAGCAACAATGTCTAAATTGAGTGGTGATGCAGCAGGAACATTGACATCCATTAATTCCTTAATGATGAAACTTTTAAAGCCATCAGCACAGCAAACCGAAATTTTAGATCACTTAAAAATTTCAGCAGAAGATTTAGGAGCAATGATGGATGAATCTCTAATGGGAACATTACAGTTTTTGTTTAAAGGATTAGAGGGAAACAACCAAATGCTAATGAAAGTCTTTGGATCATCAAAGGCAGTAACAGGTGCATTATCAACAATGGGGTTACAATCTGAAACTTATAAGGAAGTTTTGGATGGAATGAATAATTCACAGGGTAATGTTTCAGAGGGAATGAATATTTTGGCAAATGATGCAGGTTTCAAAATGAAAAAAGCATTAAACAGTACGAAATTGGTTTTAATGGACATTGGGGACAAAGTGATGCCGTTAGTTTTAAAAGCCGTTCAAAAAGTTGAGGCAGGGATGCAATGGTGGCAGTCATTAGATGAATCAGCAAAAAATACAGCAGTTTCAATTGGAATATTTTTGGCAGCATTAGGGCCAGCAATAACATTAATTGGAAGTTTAACAACAGCATTTGCATTTTTAATAAGTCCGATTGGTTTGGTTGTTGCATCAATTGTTGGTATAGTTGTTGCATTTGCTTTTGTTAGAGAAAATTGGGAGGCATTTAAGGAAAGGTTAGGCGATTGGAGTTGGTGGAAAAATGCATTAATACAAGCATTGCAATGGGTTATTGAATACAGCCCAATTTCATTATTAATAAAAGGTTTTAATAAATTAAATGCTCTTTTGGGCAGAGAGCCAATCGAAAATCCATTTGAATCAATGGCGGATGGGTTGGAAGATTTAAAGGTTGAAACAAAAGAATATGAAAACGAGTTTGGCAGTTTTTCAGATGCAATGAAAAACCAAGCAAAAGAGTTAGGAGATGCATTGGGTAACATGGGCAGCAAGTTAGGAGTTGGGAGTGGAAGTGGAGGAACAGAAAAAAAAGAAGATGAAACTGAAATTTTAGGAGATACAGAGGTAGCAGTTGAAACATACGTTCCAATCAATAACGAATTGGAAAAAACAAAAACTTTGTTGGAAATATTGGAGGAAAAATTTGGCCTAACTAAAGAGGCAATGATTGAATATGGCGAGCAAACGGCACAAAGTTTATCACAGGGGGCGGCAAGTTTTTCAGAGTATGGAGCGCAAGTTAAAAACACATTAAGGGAAACAATTTCAGCAATGATTGCAGCAGGAGTTGCAGGAGCAGTTAAAAATGCAATGGAATCAATACCGCCATTTCCTGGATCAGTAGCATTAATTCCAATTGTTGCAGGATTAGCAAGTGGATTGGCAAAAACGGCATTCAATAGTTTAATCCCAGCATTTGCAGATGGTGGAATTGTAAGTGGCCCAACTGTTGGTTTAATGGGAGAATATGCAGGGGCAGGGGCAGGAAACCCCGAGGTTATTGCCCCATTAAACAAATTAAAAGGCATGATGGGCAGCGGCCAACAAAATGTTGTTGTTGAGGGGCGTATTGATGGGAATGATATTTGGTTAAGTAATAGTAAAACCAACGGACAAAGAAACAGAGGAATATAATGGCATACGGCAAAATATTTTATACATCTTATAAGAGTTTCAATGGTTGGGAATATTACATGGAATTTTTTGTTAAGGATTACACAGGAGCATCAAGTGAGATAAGTTTGGGACAGGGTGGGCCTGTAATTTCTTATGATACAGATTCAGAGGAAAGAGATAATCCAATTTTAGCATCACAAATGGAAATTCCATTTATTGTTAATACAGGATCTGAAAATTCATTTATTGATAATTTGCGTGATACCTATAAGGAACAGGATGTTTATGTTCATTTATATAAGTCAACTAGTGCAAATGTTAGCCCATTATGGAGTGGTTTTTTATTAATGGATTTATCAGATAAGGAGGATGTTTGGTATCCGTTTGAGGTAAAATTAAAAGCAACAGATGGAATCGCATTATTAAAAGATCGAGATTTTGTGGTTGATGGAGCAACAAAACCATATATTAATACTGATATGCATTGGGGGCCTGCTAGATTTACCTATTGGTTATCACAAATTTTGCAAAATGTTGGAGCAGCAGGAACGAATGAGGGATCATTTAATGCGGCACATTTTAGAACATCAGTAAATTGGTATAATGCACAACATACTGGAACGGGGCAATCAGTTGATCCCCTATATAATACACAGGTAAAAGTTGGATGGGCGCATGAAAGTGATAAAAATGGCAATTATACACCAATGAGTTGTTATGAGGTTTTGAAAGAAATAATGAAATCATGGCATTGCAGAATTGTTTATTGGAATCATGTTTTTTGGATTATTCAAATACCAGAATATAACACATTGCCAGGCGGTACAAATTTAAACCCCGACAACATACCTACAAGAATTTACACAATGGGAGGCACACCAAATGGTGATGAGGCTTATGTTGGATCTTTGTATAATTCAATATATCAATTAAGCACAGGAGTTGAAATTGAAAAATTAACAGGAACGAAATATCAATTTTATCCAAGATTAAAAAGTGTAACGGCACAGTATCAGAGCGGGGGAGGAACGAATTATTATGGAGGATTCCCAACTTATAATGGGACAACATTAGATACACCATATGCACAACAAACAATAATTGATGCTAGTTTTGCTGATGAATTATATTTGGCAATTCCTTTAAATTTAACAAAAAATATTGGTAGTGGAGATTATAATGTTCATCTTTATTTTGATTTAAAAGCAACAAATGGAACGACAACAAAATATTTGAAGAGAGTAAATTCAACTTATTCATGGGCTACAAGTTTGACAACTGTAAGAGCTAACAAAGCATTTTGGAGTGGGACAGTTTACTCAAACAATGCCCAACAAGTTTTAGGATTTGATCAACCGATTCCAACAGATGCTGCATTTACAGGTGCGTGGGATTTTGAATTAATTTTGGATGATTCAAATTGGGGTGATACTCTTTTATCAACATTTAGAATGTATGATACAATTTTGGGTTATGGAGCGAGCATTTATGATCCAAATTCTGCTTTTGGAGTTACAGGACAATTTTTAATTTGGAGTAATATTCCAGGTTTAACAAATCCATTTGAAGGACAATTTTTAACGCTTAATGCATCAAGTGGGGTAAATATTGCAGGGCAAAATGTAATTGTTGAAACTGCATTAAGTGATTCTGCAAACCATGATTTTGAAGAAATGCAGTTTGGTGATTCACAAGATGCAACAGATCCAGGAAATCTTTTTGTTTTTGATGGAGCGGCATTTGTGCAAACTAATTTCACAGGGCAATGGGGAGTTGGAACATTAACGGGAACAGATAGTTTTACCAAATTATTAATGAATGAATATATTAAAGGGCAATCATCAAACATTCAAATTATAAATGCAAGATTAATGGTAAGCGTTAGCACAAAAGATAATAATGATGGAACATTAACAGTCCCAAATTATATAAATCCCGTTGGAAGAATTAGAGAATCAGTTTTGGGAGATGTTAATTATTATGTATTTAGGAGGGGAAGTTTTAGCACAGCAACAGATGAATGGGATTTTGAGGGTTGGAGCATTAAGGATGAAACGCCAACAACAACAACAACAACAACAAATGTTTGGAGCGACAATGGGCCAATGGAAAGTGATAATGGAGTAATAGGGTTTTAAATGGAAAGAACAAAAACATCAGATATTGCAGCAAGAAATGCGTTTTTTACAAGAACGACAGCAGATGTTACAGGCGTAACAACTAGCATTGTCATTGAGGCAAATGGCATTGCAATGTTTAAAGATGCTGATTCAATTTTATTATGTGATATTTTTGGCGGAATTTATCCGTTAGTTGTTAATGGTGATGTAAGTGGAACAGATACAACAATAAATATTGTTTCATATGATTTTGGAGCGGATCAAATTTTGGCGGGGGCATTAATTTCATTTGATGCAATTGACATGGTGCAAGAATATCAAAGAAAAACAAAGGGTAAAATTGCAGGGATGCCCGTTAGTTCAGATACGTTAGGCCCGATTCAATATACAGGGGGCAGATACCTCGCAAATTTTGATTCATCAAGAGGTGAAGATTTAGATTATATTATTGTATTACCATCTGATTTTATGATTAATGATGACGTGGCATCACCCGCACAATTTAAGGATGCAACAACAACAGGGTTGCAAGTTTCGAATGCATCAAGTGAATTGTTGGCATTTATAAGAATTCCGACAGGAAAGAAAGCAACAAAAGTTGATATTTTTGGGACAAACCCAAAAGTTGTTGAAGTATATGAAATGAATGTTGATGCAAATACAAATTTAACAACAGCAACAGATTTGGCAGGAGGAGCGGGGGTTATGAATTCACAAATTACATTATCAAGTGCGGTTTCATCAACATCAACAAATTACTTATTAATAAAAGTTAAACTTACTGGATTAAGCAACAGAATTTGGGGCGGTAAGGTTACAATTGACAATATATAAAATGCCATTAAAAAATACAATAAAAGAAATAGGAGGAACAGCAATAATTAATGGATCAATTTTAAGCGTTGCAACATTTACAAATTTAGAATTGGGATTGAAAATATTACTTTTAATTTTAACAATAATTTACACAGCAGATAAATGGTATTTTCACAGAAAAAACAGAGATGGCAAAAAAAAGAAAATTAAATAGTAAAAACCCAAAGTATTGGCCAAAAGATAAATTAAATCAGCCAAAAATTAAAAGGAAAGTATTAATGAAAAATTCAAAGGGTTTAATTGTGCATGGTATTTGGTACGAAAACAACCAATGAAATTAAAATATTTTAAATTAAGGGAGTTTGATTGCAAATGTGGGTGCAAAACAAATAAAATTGATGAAGAATTTTTGGAGATGATTGACAGGGGCAGAAAATATGCATGTGTTCCATTTGTAATAAATAGCGGATACAGATGCCCGAAACATCCATTATCAAAAAGCAATCCAACAAGTTCACACATTAAAGGAATTGCAGCAGATATTAAATTCACAGATGGCCAAAATTTAGCATTAATAATTGGCGGTTTGGGAGGTGCAGGTTTTGAAAGGTTTGGAATAAATTATGAAAAAAAGTTTGTGCATGTTGATGGTGATGTGGACAAAGTAACACCATGTATTTGGGTATATTAAATTATGAATAAAAATTTTACATTTAGCATTGGAAATATTATTTGGATAATAGGTATTATTTTTACAATGGGGATTGCATATAGTCAGATTGAGCAATTAGATGAGGATATTAAGGTTTTACATCAAAGGTTAGAAAAAAAGATAAAAATTATAAATGATAATGAGGATCGGATTATTGAATTAGAAAAAGAGTTGGCAAAAATAATAAGTTGTAAATAAAAATTAAATTATGAAAAAGATATTATGTAAATTTATTAAAATAATGACATGCGGATTAGTTTGTATTAATTATTGCAATAAAAATTGTAAAAAATAATGGAGGATATATTAAAATTAATTGAGGGTTATGGGTTGCCGTTGGTTTTACTTTTGGGGGCTTTATATGCATTATATAGGTTTTTAGTTTTTAGTTTATATGAGGTTAAAAACCAATTTTCAAAACATCATGAAAGGGCGGCAGATAATATGCAAGAGGTTAAAAAGAAAATTGATCTAATTTTAGAACATATAAGAAAACAATAAAATGGGAATTTGGAGTAAAATTTTTTCAAGTGGGGCAACTGAATTGGTTAAAGAAGTTGGAAATGTAGTTGATGATTTAACAACATCAGATGAAGAAAGGTTATTGGCAAAGCAAAAGTTAGAGCAAATGATTTTTGATTTTGAATCTAAGATTCAAGAGGAAGTTACAGAAAGATGGAAAGCGGACATGAATTCAGACAGTTGGTTAAGCAAAAACATTAGACCATTAACATTGGCATTTTTAGTTATTGCAACAGTTCTGTTAATTTTTATTGATGCAGGAGTAATTGATTTTGTAGTTGATGCAAATTGGAAAGACTTATTGCAAATTGTTTTGATTACTGTAATAGGAGCATATTTTGGTGGCCGTTCATATGAGAAAATAAAAAGATAATTAAACCAACTAGATGAAAAACAAATATTTTATTTACAATGATGAGATTGCAGATTTATGGCATTTGGGTAATGGATATGTTGCAATAAGTGAAATATTAATTGAAAGACATGGGTTGGATGTTTCAGTTGATCATTTAAGGAAATCAATTGCACAGATTATAAAATACAATTTGGCAGATAAGGAAATTGTTGAGTATAATGTTAGGTTGGCAAAGCAAAAACAAAAAGCACAAGATTTAAACAGAATATCAAATAAATCATTTAGGGAACATGCCAGAGTTGAGAATGCGTTAATATCTTATAATGAAGAATTGATTAAACTATTAAAGAGAAACGAATTTAAAATTAAGATTCCAAAAGAGCCAAAAGAGGAAAGGGGTGCAATGATAGTTCAGATTGCAGACACACATTTTAATGAATTGGTTTCATTGGATCATAACAAATATGATTTTACAATTGCATCTAAGCGGTTGCAAAAGTTTGCATACTATATAAAAAGATATGCAGAGTTTCATGGGGTTGATAATATTTTGGTGGCAATCACAGGCGATTTAATCAATTCAGATAGGCGATTGGATGAGAAGTTGGCAATGGCAACAAACAGAGCAAAGGCAACATTTTTGGGAGTTCATTTATTGAAACAATTTATTGTTGATATTAGTTCAGTTGCTGAAATTAGTGTTGGATGTGTAACGGGAAATGAAAGCCGAGTTAATGAGGAATTGGGATGGGTTGATATTGTTGCAAGTGATAATTATGATTTTACAATATTTGAAATGTTGAGATTGTTATTGCCAGACATAAATTTTATTAGGGGAAACGCATTAGAATTAATTGTTGAGGTTGCAGGGCAAAATGTTTTATTAATTCATGGACATCAATTGGGAAAGATGAACAGCAATAGGATTGCAAAAGTGGTGGCAAAGTATGCAAGAAAAGGAGTGCAAATTGATTTTATGATGTGCGGCCATTTACATGAAACAATGATTACAGATTTATTTGCTAGGAGTTCATCATTAGTTGGTGCGAATGCCTACTCAGAAAACGCATTGAATTTAAGCAGTAGAGCAGCACAAAATATTTATGTTATGTTAAAGGAGGGCAGACAAGACATCAGAATAGATTTACAAGATACAAAAGGATTTAAGGGATATGATATAGATAAGGAGTTAATGGCATACAATACAAAGAGTGCTGAAAAAAGTAAGCCAAAAAACACAATTTTCAAAATAATTATATAGATTTGTCCCGTTTTTAGTCGTAATTTTAGTTTTAAAGGGGGAAATTTGCATCACATTTAGTGGTGCATTTTCTTTTTTTATACCTAGTAAACAAAGTTTTTTTAAAATTTATTTGTTTTATTTTGCACAATTGTTAAAAATTGTTATCTTTGCCAATGTAAAATAATTACAAAAACTAAAAATAATAAGATGATAACGATTGAAAAAGCACAACAATTAAGAAAGCAGGGATATAACATTGTAACTAACAGAAACTTTACTAAAGTATTGAGATACTCTAAAGATGAGTTAAAGATGAATAATAGAAACGAAATGCTTTATAGAGCAATGATTAAAGTAGTTTATACAGCCGAGCAACAAAAACAAGCATGGAATACACATTGCAAAATAAATAAAATATAATGAGAAATTTTTTAGATCACACAATTTTGGTATTGGGAATGATAGGGGCAATATATATTGTTTTGGCAGCAGTTCAATTAGTAGAATTAATTTTAAAAGCATTATTAATATGGAATTAGAATACACAGAATCAATCATTAAAACAATTGATGCATCAGATTTGCCCGTTTATACAGTATGGGAAAACAAATGGTTTTATAGAGTCCGCAATGTTGAGGGGCGTATTGTATGCGATAAATTGTATGTTGATTCATTTGAATATCAGCAATCATCATTAGGTGTTTGCCTATCAAAAGAAAATGAAAGAACAACTGAGGATGCATGGCGAAATGCAATGCATAAATTTATGAATTTTTTAAGAAAATAAAATGACAAAACAAGAATTAACAAAGTTTTACAAATTACACAATTTATTGCCATCCGATGTATATAAAGACAAAAGAGGGTTTGTTATAATTACAAAAAGTGGTATTGAGAAAATACAGAATCAAAATAATATAAAAATTGCATTTGAAATGATAGTTTGCGACATTGACAATGTTGTAATAAAGGCAGTTAGCATGAGGTTTGATTCATCAGCAGATGAGTTTGTGCCAATCATTGAAACTTTTGGAAGTGCTAACAAAGAGAATTGCAGAAACACATTCAAAGTTGAGGTTGCAGAAAAACGATCATTGGCAAGATGCATAATAAAAACAATGCAATGGACAAATATGAAAGGTGAGGATGAAATGGAGCATCAACCAAATGAAACTTTAAATAAACTAAAATAAGTTTATGAGCAAATTTAAAATTAGCCAATCAGCATTAAAGGATTTTTATAATCCAGATGTTTGCCCAATTAAATGGGAGGAAACATTTTTTAATGGTTACCGATCTCAACCAAGTGCGGCAATGTTGGATGGTTTAGTTTTTGAGCAGCATGTAATTGGATTAAGTAGAGGTGGCGAGGTTTACGAAATACCAAAAGGAAAGACAGGCAAAAAGTTAAAGCGTGAAGTTGATTTATTAAAATTAGCAGAGCAATCAAAACAGACAATGAAAGATTTGGAAATAGAATTGGTTGATGTGCAACCGCATTGGGAGGTTGGTGATTTAGTGGGCCATCCTGATGCATTAATTAAGTATAAAGGTGAGTTAGCATTAATGGATTTAAAATATACTGGAGTGCGTGAGGATGAAAGTTGTAAATGGAATCCGTTTGCGTGGGAGGATTTACAATACAAAGATTTCAGACAGGCATTACATTATGTAGAAATGTATTATTTAATGGAGGGAGTTTATTTGCCATTCTTTTATTTAGTTTTTGGAAAGAGTGGATGGTGCAAATTCATTTTGATTGATATTACATCAAGTGCAATGGATGATTACAGGATGTTATTGGATACATTTAGAAACGATTTAAAAACATTTAAGGCAAAGCCAATAAATGATTATTCAAAGTGCCGTAAATGTGCTGTATTGTGCGACAAAAGAACAGTAAAACCCAATATAATAAATATAGAAATATGAAAAAAGTAATTAAGGAGGCATTAAGGTTATCTTGCAATATGTGGGATGTAGATTCAAAACAAATAATTAACAACAAATGCAGGAAAGCAGATGTTATAATGGCAAAAAGAATGTTTATATATTATCTTTACAACTTTGTGGAGATAGGCCATGCACACATTAAAAACCATGTAAAAGGTTTAAACCATGCAACAAGCATTTACCATGTGAGGGAATTTAATAAACAGTTGGATATTGATTATGCAATAAAATTAAAGTTCCAAAGATTTATGGAGGAAATGAAATCATTCAGTTTGTATGGTGAGGAATTTGAGCAAAAGAAACAAGAGTTAGAACAAATAAAAGTTGAATTAAATAATTTAAAAAGATGAAAATTACAGGAAAATTAGTTAGAGTATTGGAAAAACAAGTTGGAACATCAAAAGCAGGAAAGGAATGGATGAAACAGGAAATTGTATTAAACACAGGATCCGAATACAATCCAGAGGTTTGCCTCAGTGTATTTGGTGAAGACAAAGTTAAGGGATTAAAACAATTTAGCGTGGGACAGGAATTAAGTGTTGATGTTAATGTTTACAGTAGGGAATGGAATGGAAAGTATTATCATTCAATTGATGCATGGCAAATTGAAGTTGTTGGAAGTAAACAAGATGTTGATAATGATGGAGATTTACCATTTTAATATGTTGAGGGGCTTCGAAACGATTACAGCCGATTTAAACCAACAGGAATTGGAATTGATGCCAACCATCATAAAAGGATTAAAAACAAAGCATGGCAAAGATATGGCCGTTACAGGCGGTAAAATAGCAGATGCAGTTGGATTGAGTGGGATAAAAGTTCAGAAAATAATTAATGTGATAAGAGTTAAAAATTTAATTCCAGGGCTTTGTGCATGTGGCAAAGGTTATTTTATAGCCAATAACATTGAAGAGTTGGATAATTATATTATAAGTTTAAAGCAAAGGATTAAGGCACAAGTTGATGTTTTAAACGCATTAGAGCAACAAACAATAATTTTTGGAGGGACAGGGCAAACAACATTATTTGAATAATATGGAGATAATAAGAGTTATAAAAAACAAAAATTATTCCACAATTAATAATGAAATATTAAAAGATAAAGGAATATCATTAAAAGCAAAAGGATTATTAATTACAATTTTAAGTTTGCCGCCAGGTTGGGATTTAACAATTAGTGGAATGAGTGTTATTGTTAAGGAGGGCAAAAGAAGTGTTGCATCAGCAATTAATGAATTGATTGAGTTTGGATACATTAAAAGGAATGCAATTAAGAATGGAACAATGTTTGCAGGATATGAATATTTTGTTTACGAATCCCCGAAATGCGGTTTTGTGGATACGGGAAATGTGGATACGCAAAATGTGGATACGCAAAACGGCATACAATTAAATACTTATAAAAATAAAACCTTAAATAATAAAGTAAATATTAATGGGGGGAGATTTAAAAAACCTTTAATTTCTGATATTTCAAATTACATTGAGGAAAGAGGAAATTTAATTAATGCAAACAAATTTTATGATTATTATGAATCAAATGGTTGGAAAGTTGGAAAGAACAAAATGAAGTGTTGGAAAGCAGCAGTTAGGAATTGGGAGAATATGCGAAAAGATAAGGGCCAAATGGAATCAAAAGTTATGGAAAGATTATCAAGCCATGACAAAGCAAAACAAATGTTAAAAAATATGCATAATGGAAATTAAAGAAATAAACCAACAAGATTTGGAATTAATGTGCGTTGATGTATTAACACAAACATATGCAGATTTAGGGCAAAAGGATAATGATCCGCAAAACAAAGTTATGTTGGCCCAAAGTTTAGCAAAGGATTTAAAAAGGCGTTATGCATTTATGCCATTTGATGCAGTAGTTTTGGCATTTGAGAATGGAGTGCGAAACACAGAATTATTTGTTGTTAGTGCATCAACATGGTGCAAGTGGTTAAACAAGATGAAAGCAGAGATTTGGGATGGTTGGCATCATTTTGAGTTGGGCAATCATCATGTTATCCAACCGCATGTTAAAGCAATAATGGAACAGCAACCAAAATTAATGTTGGAATATACAAAAAGATTAAATGGATAATCATATAACAAACGATTCAAACAATCCAATAAACAATTGGAGTGATGCAGAATTATGTGAACAATGCAATTCAGAATTAATAAAAGAAAATGGGGAATTAATTTGTGATGAATGTGATAAATGCATATATTGTGGGGAATTATTAAATGAATGTGAGTGTTTAAAATAATAAATTATGGCAGATATAACAAAATGTGATGGGGGAGATTGCAACATGAAAGAAACATGTTACAGATTTAAGGCAATACCATGTGAAATGTGGCAATCTTATTTTGTTGAAATCCCATCAAAAGGAATTGATGAATATGGAAATACAATTTGTGATGAGTATTTGAAAACTGATAAATTAAAGGGAGCAAAGAGCAGAGGAATCCCTTTAAAAATCACAAATTAATGGGAGTTTGTATCATATAATAGGTAAAATAAAGCAAAGTGTGTGCTAAATCACACTATAATATGAAATTTAAAACAATAGATATGATAGAGGTAATGGAAATTAGATTTAAAGAGAATACAACTCTGATTATGTTAGCATCTGAATACACTGATATATTGCATTTAAGCAAGGAACTTGCTTTTGATATAGGAGATTGGAATGGCAATAAAAGAAAAACAATAAGGGTAGAAGACTATCCTGAAAATGAATGGAACTAAAACAATAAGATATGACAGATTTAAAAAATGAATTATGCACAAACACTAATTGTGAAGATGGGGTGGTAGATTTGGGTGGAACAATGGGAGTTACTAATTGTTCTATTTGTGAATACATAAAGGAAAAGATAAAACATTACGCCAACCAAAGAGTAATAGAGGAGTTGGAAGATTTAAAACTTTGTCATGGTGTATGTATTGATTTGGAAATTGAAATTGATGAAATTATTAAAGAACTAAAACAATAGATAATAACAGAGTAAAGACCTTCTCACTAATATAGGC